>OLPX01000060.1_pt1 | contig 128320 bp, 123 predicted proteins | sample 1672491 | NCBI WGS metagenome assembly OLPX01 (sample SAMEA3136692, study PRJEB25190) | human gut metagenome | biome: human gut; feature: human-associated habitat; material: faeces | place: Austria | collected 2013
AAAAAAGGCTGTGATTTTCAGAGAAACACTAATTTCTCTTACTCGTCACAGCCCCTTTTCTATAGAAAGGGCTCCTTAGGAGTTATCATATAAGAGGCCTCAAAGAGCTTCAAATCGATCATGTTCGAGCGAACGACATCCAGAATATGGGCATAGCATATGCACAGCTGTCTGGAAAACGCCTCCTGATTTCCCTCCATCAGATATTTAACAGCTTCCATGCTTTTTCGGTTTAATATCGTAGAGCCATGCTGTTTTTGGAGATAGAAGGAGTAATAATAGCCCCAGCACAAGATCTTGCCGAGCTCCGTCATAAGCGTCTGCAGAGTTTTTGAAGGAACATACCGTCGTACGAGTGCCGTCAGACAATCCAGAGGAATCCTGTTTTTATCCTGTAAATCACATTGCAGCTGAAGCAGTGCCTTTGCGGAAATGAAAGGGAATGCTGAACTGGCTGCCGGCTTCATAAGCAGAATCATGAGCTGCAGACCACTGAGATAGCGCAGAGTGTCTTCCCGATAAACCTTGATCTGCATGCATTTTGCGGCAATATCCCCATCCTGCATACAGACGGTAGTTCCTTTGACATTCTGCGTTTTTGCATAGCCAAGCTCATTCAGCGATGCAAGTGCCTTGCGAATCGTAGCAACACTTACCCTGTATTGCGAAGCCAGCTCTGCTTCCGAAGGGAGCCGTGTTCCCACTGCAAGCTTTCCAGTGCCGATTTTATCAATCAGGTCCCTTGTAATCTGAACATGCAGATGATCGCGCCCACGATCGGAATGCCATAAAAAGGGCTTTTCTGTTTGCTTAATGTGCGGGCTCTGCCTGCACAGTTCTTGTATCTGCAGCTCAACTGTTTTCTGTACAGCAGCATACATCCGAGTGAGTCTGTTCATGCTTTCTGTCAGCTGCCGGCTGTACATGGCTTCCTGTACCCATAGAATATTCTGAAACTGGAAGCTATTTTGTAGGTTTGAAAACTGCTTTTCCTGAAAGAAGAAGGTTGGCCGTGCATACAGCTCAAGGCTGGAGAACAAATCCCGAAAAAACATATTGCGGGTCTGATCCAGCAGGGCATAGAAAAATTTCAGATTTGTCTTCCATCGAAACGCTGCATTTTTCGCTGAAGCTTCCTTTACCTTTTCCTCCAGCCGGTGCAATGCATAATCGCTGCACACCTGGACAGAGAAGGAAAGAATACGCGGCATGATCAGCGTCATAGTAGCATATACATCCCGTAAAGAGTGCTGATTTTCTACAATATACCTGATGGCCGCAGATTTCTGCTTTCTTTGATCCTGCCGATATATGACGATCATCGGTTTTCGTTCTTCCGTTTTTATGTAGCCCTCCTGCTTCAGCCGTACCATTACATCCCGCACGGTACGGACTCCCACATGATACAGCTCACTCAGTCTCATAATAGAGGGCAGTGTGGAGCCGAAGGGGATTCTTCCACTGATGATTTCCTCCCGCAGACTGTGATACAGATATTCAAAAAGAGTTTCCTTTCTTTGCATACATGACACCTCATTCTTATTTTAACATGTTTTTTTGGTCATACTATATGTATATGTACACAAATTTATCGTTGTCTTTTCGAAGGGGCATGATAAAATTTTGCTGAAAGAATAGGGAGGCTGCGCTATGCGTCACATGGAACTCATACCGGATGATCTGCAGTGTGCTTCTGTCCTGCTGTTCATGCTCCTGCTGCTGATTCTGGCATTTCTGGCGGGAGCGTATCTGGCGAACCGCGGGGCCTGGACTGGCATATTCCTGCATGATCCGTTAACAAAGGGGATGAAGCCGATTCAATTTCAGAACAGAGTAAAGCGGCTGCTGGATAAGAAGCCGGCCATTGCAGCTACTCTGGTGCTGTTAAATATCGAGCATTTCCAGCGGATCAATCACCGCTATGGAATGCAGTTGGGAGATGAGGTGCTGTGTCAGGTGTATAAGGTATTGTGCCAGCATCTTGACGCCAATGAATTTATGGCAAGAGAAGAAGGCGATTCATTTTTTCTCTTTCTTCTCACACAGGATACGTCCCTGCTTCAAAATCGAATTGATGAAATACAGAAAGATATTCATAAGCAAACTGAAAATCTGCAGTCGATTATCCGCTTGCGGCAGGGCGCCTGTCTCGTTGACGGCACACAAAAGGATGTTGATTTGCTGATAAATCGCGCTAAGCTTGCACTGCGTCAGTATGTAAGCGGAAAGGGCTGCGTTTTCTATGATGCTGCCCTGATGGAAGCTGTCCGGCGCGAGGAATTGTTGAACAGCCTGTTTGCAAGCTCGTTGCGGCAGCATGAGTTTCAACTGTATTTACAGCCCAAGGTAACGCTGAAAACAAATCAATGCACCCATGCGGAGGCACTTGTTCGCTGGCATCATCCCCGTTTCGGAAACATCTGTCCTTCTGCATTTATTCCTGTCTTTGAAAAAAACGGATATATCATGGAATTGGACCGTTACATGTTTGAGGAGGTGTGCAGATACCTGCAGACACGCAATGCAGCGAAAAAAGAGAAGCTCATGATTTCAATCAATATATCCCGCCGGCATTTCCAGAACCCCGCTTTCCTTGAGGAATATGCAGAAATCAAAGAACGCTATGGCATAGCAGACGGACAGATTGAGCTGGAGCTGACAGAGTCTGTTTTTTTCAATGAGGAACAGATTGCATTGGTAAAGCAGGCAGTATTCCGGATGCATCAGCTGGGCTTTCGCTGCTCTCTGGATGATTTTGGTTCCGGATTTTCTTCTCTGGGCTTATTGAAAAGCTTTGATGTGGATGCCATTAAGCTGGATCGTATCTTTTTTGAGGACATTGCACAAAAGAAAGCACAGGATATTCTATGCTGTCTGATTGAGCTGGCTCACCGGCTGCACATACAAGTTGTTGCAGAGGGGATTGAAACCGAGGAACAGCTGGATTTTCTTCGCACGACAACCTGTGATATGGTACAGGGCTATTATTATGCCCGTCCACTTCCTGCAGCTGAGTATACCGCATGGCTGGAGCAGTTTCATAGTGTGGAGTAGCTGCATGATGCAGTATATAAGTCACGGGGACTACCGGCTGTATTGCCCTTTCTGACTACATGCCGGATGCATAGCTGCTGTACGACTGTGATTTCAGGCACATGTATCATAAAAGCTTATAATCCCTAAAAAGTGCATTCATACAATTATTATTCAGCCTGTTTACATCATGAAAAACAAAATTACAATGGGTACTGTTGTTATGTACATCATTCTCTCTATGTTTGAGTTCTTTCATTCTAATTTGATGTGTATGTCCTTCTTCCTGCCTGTTGATAAGAAAAAGAGATTTCAAATCTTTGGTCAACACTGCATCTGATCAGCAGATTGCAGCATAGCTCCATTGAATAGAAGTCTCTTTTTATTTCCTTAGGATAAATTTCTGCCGCTGCAGCTTTATTCTGTTTCCACCCGATGATAGAAATCCTCCTCACTGCATGGCTTTGCATAGATGAAGCCCTGTACCATATCACAGCCGGTATCCTGCAGCATATCCAGCTGCTGCGTACACTCAATGCCCTCCGCAACAACCTTCATATCCAGTTCCTTGGCCATGCTGATCATGCTTTTTAAAATTGTTTTGTTGCGCTCCACATGACTGCTTTGATCAAAGAATACCCTGTCCAGCTTTACTACATCCACCGGAAGATCCTTTAACGCATTTAAGGAGGAATAGCCGGAGCCGAAGTCATCAATGGAGCAGCAGAAGCCGTGAGAGCGAAGCTTTTCCAGAATGGTGAATATCTCCCTTGTGTTCTTTAACAGGATATTCTCGGTAAGCTCCAGCTCTATGATGCCGTCCGGTATGTGATATTGATTCTTGATCGCAATATAGGAATCAGCAAAATCCTCCTGATATAAATGGATACGGGATACATTAACAGAAATCGGAACAACTGCTTTTCCTTGCGCGAGCCGTTTCTGAATGGTCTGGCAGACGGATATAAAAACATACGTGTCCAGCTTGCGGATGAAGCCGTTTCGTTCAAACAAGGGAATGAATTCTCCGGGACTGGTAAAGCCGTGTCCCTTGCGCTGCCAGCGAAGTAGTGCTTCTCCTCCCAGAATCTGACTGCCGTCCAATGCGTATTTCGGCTGAATGACATGCAGGAATTCCCCGTCCCTTAGGGCCTGTTCCATATGCTGTTCCATCTCGGCATCCCGTAGCAGAATCTCGCGCATCTCCTCATTATAGAACTGCCATGCAGCGGTGGAATCATCATGAATCCCTGTCTGAGCCATACGGGCCCGATCCACCAGCGTGCTGATGGTGCTGTCAATGTCGGCATCCTCCTGTAAACAGATACCGATACGGATAGGGATGTCATGCCTGTTGTCCACACCTGTGGCGGAAAGCGTAAGAATCTGCCTGCATGTTTCTGTGATTTCCTCTTTCTTTGCATAAGGGGTAAGCAGGATGAAATCATCGCCGGAGATACGGCAGCAGATATCCTGCTGCTTTGCCACAGAGCGTAAAATATCCGCAACAAACAGCAGCACACGATCCCCATAGCCATAGCCCTCCATATCGTTTAAAAGCTTAAAGCCCATAATATCCAGATACAGAACAGCAACCGGCTGTTCTTTTTTCTCCAGAATCAGCTGTCCGTCCAGTAGAAACTTCTCATAGCGATATAAGCCGGTGAGATTGTCATAGAAGGCAAGCTTTTCGATTTCCTTCTGATGCTTTTTACGATTTCTGTGATACAGATAGCCAAACGCAGCCAGAACCAGCATTATGAACAGACACAATGCAATTGTCTGTTTGATAATACTGTTGGCCTGCTGCATGATGATGCGGTTGGGAATGATGGACACAATATTCCAGTTATCGCCGTTATACAAGGGTACATAACAAAATATATATTCCTCCCCCTGATAGCGGAACTGAGCCGCCCCCGTTTTTGATTCCTTTAAGCGCTGTTTGAAGAAATTCAGCTGTTCTTCGTCATTTCCCTGCAAATCAATGATGTCAAACAGATTCTGGAAGGTGCGGTTGCTGTCCTTATGCAGCGAGCGAATCAGGACATCACCATTTTGATTCACTACATACGAAAATCCGGTCTGATTGAAAAAAGAGAGGGAGAAGCGTTCGGTCATGGAAGTCAGCGGTCTGGTTTTCTGTGCAATTCCCTGTGTACCATCCCGAAAGGTAAAGCGTTCAAACACACCGATCGTTTTTACACCGGTATAGCCGTCGAGAAACGGATCGCGTATACTGCTTCCACTCATTTTGGCATACATCTTTCTCTGCTCCTTTGTCATGCGCGGTATCTTTTCCGGAAGATTGGAGTAGGTGATTCCGCTGGACAGGTCGCTGCAGTAAAAGGAGGTGCCGTCTTCATTGAATACACTGACGATTTCCTGAATGGAATTTTTATCAGCTGCACTGGTTTTCTGCAGCTCCCGCACAAACAGATGCAGGGTATCGTAATCTTTTTCTATATAGGTATCCAGTGCATGAGAGCCCTGCTGTGTGACTTCGATGATATCTGTCACAGACTTCTCCCAGAGTAAAGATTTTACATTTGTTACAAAGGCAATGGCTGCCAGTATGATACCAGTGGCAGATACAATGGAGAACAGGATAAAGAAAGAGCGTTTAGTTATTGTCTTCATGGCTGTTTTCCTTTCGTATCTGTGCAAGCTGTTTTCGAAGGTCTGCGAGAACAGAAGCCCGTTCTTCCTTTTTTAACAACTTTTGTGTACTCTCACGGGTGAGGTTCCAGATGGGATAGATCAGATTGTCATCGGCACCGATCACACTTCTGCCATTGGTGAGATACGGCTCCATAGGCTGTATGGCAATGTCCTGCGCCATCTGTTCATCCTTTAAGGGACTGAAGGAGCTTTGGCTGTTTACAAATTTCCATAGGACATCCTTCTGTGTCAGATACTCCACAAACTGCTTTGCTTCCTTCACATGCGGACTGTTCGCATTGACACTGATGCGGGTATCAATATTGATCACCATTGCACAGCCATCTTCGAGAATGGGATAAGGATGTATGGAAAAGGTGAACTTCGGTTGCAGGTCGCGCAGACGTGGAGCAGCCCAGGCACCGGTCAGCATAAACGGCTGTTCTCCTTTGGCAAACAGAATCAGATCATCCTTGGTCTTTTCTGTTTTAAGAGCCTCATCGGCATCGACATAGCCACGCTGAATCATTTCCTCCACCAGTGTAAAGCCGGGCTCCAGTGTCTTTGCAAGATCGCGTTCCCCGGTATTGAACTGCTCCATAGCCGCATCCTTATCCTGTTGCTGATACACGGGATACAGTCCCTTTGCCAGAATGATGGTCTTTAAGGAAATATCATTATTCGCCACGATGGGGGTGATTCCTTTATTTTTGAAATAGGCACAGACATCCATAAATTCCTGCAGATTCTTTGGTATTTTCTGCTTGTGCTTCTTTAAGAGGTCCTCATTGCAATACAGACCGAAAGCCGATATGGAGGTTGGAACATACTGCAGGGTGTCGTTTGCATTCATTTGATTTCTCACAAGATCACTGAAATCATCGATTGTTGAAAGGTCGGACAGATCTGCCAGAACGCCCTTTTTTTGCAAATCAAGCACAGAGGCCTGATCAACCATGAAGATATCGTTACCGTTTTTGGTGCTGATCCGTTTATCAAGCACTTCGTAGTAATCCACACCCTTAATGCCTTCATAGGTGATGGAGATATGCTCGTTCTCCTGCATAAAGTCACGCAGGCTGTCTTCAATCGCTGTGACATTGATTGCTTCATATTTATAACCGAAAAATGTCAGCTTTGTTTCCGGTAATGACGCATGTGTTGTATCCGGCTCATATGATGTGATTTTCTGTCTGCCGCAGCCGGTCAGAAAAAGTGCAGCTATCAGAATGCCCATTCCCAAGTGTTTCCTATTCATCTTGCGCTCCTCACTTCCTGAATCCGTAATCTGAACCCAGGTGTTGTATACTGCTGTGATTTGATGATTTTAAAGCGTTGTATGTAATGTTTTCCGTATGGAAATTGTATCATAGAATATCGTTGAAAGCAAACAGACAGGCAGAAAGCAACACACTGTATCAGCGTTTTTTTCATATCCGCTGTATTGATTTTGTAGGATGGAAGAGTAAAGCTGCGTGATAGGCTTGCTGTCGTGATGGTTAGAAACTGTTTCCTATCTGTGCTTAGGAAGCGCAGGCTTGCAGGCAGTCATACAGATAGTAGCTGCCTTGTTACCGCTGTGTTTGAACTGTCGACAGTGTCTGCTTTTGATCGCAAATCGAAAATCACATATCCCATACTCCGGATACAGGTAGATGAAGAGGACTGCAATCACATGTACGTTGATGAATTGGATCTAGCAGGGAATATGGAAATCGGGCTATGCTAATAGAAAGGGGTACAACGCAAAAAGCGATGCCCCCTTTTCTTTTGATGCTATTTTTTTATATACTGAATGACGGCTTCAAAAATATATGTTTACCTGTCAAAATTTCGCATTGGAGGATTCAATGGAAGCAAGCCGAACGCCAAAGCGGTGCTTATGGAATCCTGCCTGTGACTATAAGCTGTAGAACAGCCTGAGGAACCCTTTACGATATCCGTGCGTGAATCATGCATCCTCTTTTAAGGCGTAACCAAGTTCCATCTGCTCAATTCGCCTTGTCAACAGAGCTTTTATGAACAGATATGCGACTCCTCCGGTGACAAATACCAGAAAATACACGTAACCCGGGATATAGACGCTCAGGTTGCCTGTGAATTTCATAAAGGCAAATTTCATAAGATAGCGCAGAGCAATATTGCATAAGGGGAGAGCCGCTGTAAGGGATGCGAGCACAACAAGGGTGGTGGCATGCAGATACAGACTGCGAATCTCTTTCGCTGTATAGCCCATAACCTTCAGAAAGGACATGGAAATGGCATTGCGATCAGTGACAAGCCGGGTGAGGATATACAATACCACCAGATAAATCGCAATGGATACCGAGGTCAAAACGGGAAGCAGCTGGGAAAAGGCTTGCGTCATCTGTTCATTGATTTTCACAAGATCACTGCGCGTTACTACGCTTTGGACATATGCTTCCTCGATATCCAGCGGTTGATTGGAAAGGTAGCCGTTGAAATAGGTATGGTCCTCATGCAATAGCTGATTCAGCTGATTTCTTGGCATATAAGCAGAGAAACCGGCATTATATGGATAGATGTCCTGAATGGTGAAGGAATAGGCTTTATCACGGTAGGGATTGCGGAGAGTGATTGCATCGCCAACCTGCAATGACATCTTGGATGCGAAATCAGAAGAAATAACAATGCTTTTGGGGTCTGATGAAAGTGTCATATCCGTGTAATAGCCGGAATTCGGCCCGAGTCCGTACAGGGTCACATCCAGATCGAGGTCACCCCCCACATAATAGGCCTTCAGTGAGGTCAGCGTCACCTTTTCTCCGTCCGCCTGCACCGGTGCTTTCAAAAGATACTGATAATCACAGCGGGTGTCTGCCTCCAGGTTCCTGATATACTGTTCCATGGATGGGGTCAGGATGAGAGCGAACATTAAGAGAAAGCTGGCAAAGATGATACCGAGAAACAAAACGAGATAGCTGCCCTTATTTTGCAGGATGATCCGAATGCGAAAGCGCTGAAAAAATGAGCTGCCGTGCAGGGGGATATAGCGGCGCTGCCGATGCCTGCGCAGATCTTTTCGCAAAAAGCGAAGCGGGGATAGACGCAGTCTGCGCTTCAGAAGCACATACAGAATCAGCATCATGAAAATAAACGGCATAACGGTAGTGGACAGCAGTGCTTCCCAGACAGGCTGTATGGAGAGCGGCGGCAGACAGTAATTGCTGTAATACATGTCTGTAAACAGGTTTGGGAACAGTGTATAGCCTATAAGGTTACCGATACCTGCAGATACGATGATAAGTATTGTTGGTAGCATCATATAATGCTGAAGTAGCTCCCGTCTGGTATAACCGCTGGCTAGCAGTGTACCGATAACGGATGCCTGTTCCTCTATCATTGTTTGTGATATGACGACGAAAATGAAAGCCAGAATCATCAGGATGATGTACAGCAGTGTCTGAACCATCGGAATATCGCTTCCCATATCATTTGGCAAAAAGGAAATGGCCTGATTCATCTGTGCAGTTAATAGATTTTCCAGCACTGCCCCCTCCCTGATACAAATTTCCTGTATATCATCGGCACGTTTTTGTTTTTGAAAATCATTCAGCTCTCGATCATCCAAATAATAGCTGTAGCTGTAAACTATACGATCAGTGGACAGAGTCTGAAAACCGGTATCTGTGACAATCGCGATACCGAAATGGATGGGATCCATCATCATATCGCTGTTTTTCTGAATCAGAGAGGTATAATCGGGGACTGAAATCAGTCCGGTGATGGTCATGCTTTTGCCTGACATGCGTATCGTATCCCGGATGTTATAGCCGTTTTTCAATGCAAAAAGGCGGTCCAGAGCGATTTCCGTTTGTTTGTTCGGCATACGGCCCTCATGCAGTGTGGCACGGTTGATGTCAAAGCGTTTCCGGTATACGCGCACCATGGTATCCCTGCTGACTGACTGCTCTGTATAAAATTGCTCGTACACCTTTAAGCCGAGTGCTTCCAGCTTTGTTTTGGTCTTTACATCCATCCTATCCCGCAGGGCAAGCTGTCCGTCCTCCACCTTACTGCTGATCTGATCCTTGATCAGCAGCTCTTTGGCACTGTAGGCAACGCTGAGAAAGCCGGTTACTACACCGATCATGAGGATCAAAACAAGGGAAAGAGAAATATAACGGGAGCGGTTGCGAAGAAATTCTTTTTTTAAACTCTTATGCAGGGGATTTCGCATCACGATCACCTACCATTCCAGAGCATCAGCCGTTACACGCTGTGCATTGCAGTGCACTCGGATGATACGGCCGTCCTTCAGCCACAGGACACGATGTGCCATAGCGGCGAATGCCGCATTATGGGTCACAAGAATCACGGTTGTTTGAAAATCGCGGTTGATTTCCTCCAGCAGTCGCAGTATGTCTCTGGAGGTATGATAATCCAGAGCACCCGTCGGCTCATCACATAGAAGAAGCTCCGGATTTTTCGCCAGTGCCCTACCGATGGCACAGCGTTGCTGCTGACCTCCGGACAACTGGTTCGGATACTTATTGCGATGCTGTGTCAGCCCCAGCCTCTCCAGCAGGTCTTCAATGGATTTGGGATGTCGTCCAAGATATGCTCCGGATTCCATGTTTTCCTTTACCGTCAGATTGCTGACAAGATGGTAGGATTGAAAGACAAAGCCAAGCGTATGTCGCCGATAGAGGGCAAGCTCCTTATCCGGCATCCCTGCCAGGTCCTTGCCGCCAATCAGTAATTCTCCTTTATCAATGCGTTCAATGCCGCCAATCAGATTTAAAAAAGTGGATTTACCAGAGCCGGAGGGCCCCAGCAGTACACAGATTTCTCCCTGCTCAATGCCACAGCTGATTCCCTTCAAAACCTGAACGCGTGCTTCCTTGTTTCCATAAAACTTCTCTACATTGTTTGCCTGCAGATACATACAACTTCCTCCTTTATTGATATGCCTGGCATAACATAACGCTGTTATGTTATGCGGTAAAAGAAAAGGGGAGTATTCCCCTGATCTAGTTTTTGACGGCCTGTTGATACAGACCCTCGAATCCACCCCGCAGAAAGGTAACGACAATGCGAATCTGATGCAATGCCTGTTCCTGAGAGTAGTGATGAGATAATATGTGCAGAAATGCCTCGACCTGTATCTGAGAAAGCCAGTGCAATGTGCACGCATTGAATACCGTGTCATCGTCCTTCACCATCGCAGAGATGATTTTCGTATTCCGTTTGACCAGGTAAGCAATGATCTGCTCGGTGAAATCCTGATATGCGGATCCCCAGGAACAGTTGAACAGCAGCTCGAGTGCCGTTTCATGTGCATAGTAAAAGGAAATCAGCTCCTGAGCAAAGCGAATATCATGCTCCATATCCATGAGCTGGTCGGTATTGCTGTACACCTCTTCCTCAAAGCTGGTATGCTGGTAAAGCATCTGCATGACTGCTTCTGCGGCATCCTTGACCAGGGCATGAAACAAGGCCGATTTGTCCTTGAAGAAAAAGTACAGGGCACCTGTGGTAACGCCGGCATTCCTGCAAATGGTTCTCAGGGATGCTTTTTGATAGCCGTTTGATAAAAATTCACGGCTTGCGCTTTCCAGCAGTCTTTCGCGTGTTGTTTCCTGCTGCATTCTCTCACCTCCTGCACATAACACTGTTATCTTATATCCTTTGTCGTATTCTGTCAAGGGGTGTCATTCATAAGGGGATAGGAGTGTATTTGCGTAACCGCTTAACCGAATATGCGCATTCCATCTTGCATAAGCGATTACGGCATGCTATGATGAGCTTATACGAGTGGGAGGGACCTATGGAACGTTATCAAATACAAAGCAAGGACTGTCTTTTGCAGGTGTATGCCTGTGGTAGATTTGACAGGGGCACAGCGATTATTTTTCTGCATGGCGGACCCGGCAGCGGTGCACAGGCGATTATGGAGCTGCCGGCGTTTCGTGCATTGGAGGAGGATGCCCTTTGTATCCATTTTGATCAGCGGGGAAGCGGTGCATCATCATATGATTTGAAAAAGGGTCTGTGTATAGATACACTTACAAATGATGTCCTGCGTGTGATACAGGATACCAGATCACGCTGGAGTGTAAAGCGTCTGTATGTATGGGGTGGCTCCTTTGGCGGCTGTCTGGCTGCTCTGTGTCTGGAACGGTTTGCGCAGGAGCTGACAGGCTGTATTCTGAGCTCACCAGCAATCAGCTTCAGCCGTTCACAGCTGCTGGAACAGTTTGAACGCATGTCCGCAGCTTTTCGTGTGCGTATGAAGGAGCTGCCTCAAAAAGCAGAGGATCCGCCCACACCGGAGGCTTTGTTTGCGATGGAGGATTTTCGTGCCTTTATTTACAGTGCAGACAATCCATCTAAATCTCTTCGTCATATCTGCGCGATGTCATCCTGGTTTTTCCAACACAGCTTTCACGGCCTGTTTGATGCCTGTGAAGTGCCGCTGCTGATTCTGCAGGGGAAGGACGATCCTGTCTGTAGCTGGAGGACGCTGTATGATGAACTCGCCGCATGCGAAAGGAAAACAATCATCAAGCGTTTCTATGAGCATTGCGGGCATGAGGTGTTCACTGATCAAAGAGATGCCTTTCTGAAAGAAATACGAGCTTTTCTAAAGGAGGAACCCGTATGCTAGTTTATGTATGCTGTGCGACCGGAAATACCAGCGGTATGTTTTGCAAGCAGATCCAAAAGGCAAGCTGCAGGGAACAGATTTATGTGGAAGAAATACATGAGCTGGGAAATCATCTGGAGGATGCCCTGCGGGAAAATGATCTTGTCCTTGCTTACGGCTCTGCGGAAATCATTGACGAAAAATTCATTCGCCGCTATCACTTCGAATATCACATGCAGGCCATCTGGCTTGCACCGCAGATGCGTTACTTAAAGGATTCCATGAAAAAGAAGCTGAATTGCTTTGATATTCCCATACATATCATCGATATGAAAACCTTTGGGAAAATGGATGGAAAGCAGGCACTTCAGTATATTCTGAATGCTATGATTTGATACCTTTCCATATGTCGTGAAAAAGAGCTGCTGTCGATAAGGTTGATTTCTGCTCAGCAGGGTGCAGAAATAAAAAGCTAAAATTAAAAGAAGAAATAAATTCTGATAATACAGGAGCTTATTTCTTCTTTCATTATATTACAGCCTGTGAATTATCCATTGACAGATAAGAAAGAAAGGTTTTTTTTATCTGTTTTTTGCATATGCAACCTGTATACGGAAGCATAGACATCCGGAAAATGCAAGTATGTGGGAGTATCTGTGAAAAGTCTTTATCTGAAAGCTGTGGATGTGATGCCTCTTTCATGAAGCCATTGCGGATATTCTTTTTTCAGAAGGCTGTAATTGCAGGCATCCACGATACCGCGGTTGCTGCGGTCTGCCTCTCTTGCCGTCCCTTCATAGGTAAGTCCGCAGGAACGCATGACTCTTCCGGAATTCGGATTATCCGGATCGTGCCTTGTTTCTATGCGGTTTGCCTTCACCTCTTCAAACAGAAAGGGAATGATGGCTGTGAATGCTTCACTGGTGATATGCAGATGCCACCATTCTTTTCCTAAGCAATAGCCGATATGTACCAGATCCAATTCCTCATTCTGAGCGACAACGGATATACTGCCAATGACATTATGCGGATGTTCCTGTAATGCAATGGCCCATTGATAGAAATTCGGCTGTGCATAGCTTGTAATCCAATTCTGAAGAATACGACGAGTGACATTGACATCCGGATGCGGCGGCCAGGTCAGAAAACGGCATACATCTGGATCACTGGCCCAGTTATGAAACATCGCCTCTGCATCCTCTATGACAAAACGACGCAGAAGCAGTCTTTTTGATGTAATGACAGTAGTTCCTTTATGCTCCATAAGCTGTCCTCCCTTTATTTCTGCTATTTATTATGGCATAAAGGTACAAAAACCGCAAGCTGTGATACGAGGCGTCTGCAAATGAAACAGCCTTTATTTTGATTCTTCCCGGGCTGATTCTTTTATTGCTTTTGCATTGCCGGGCCTTACCGTCAGGTGGCGGAGAATATTCATTTTATTTACTTTCTGTGTTTATTTCATTTATATACACTTTCCTGCGAATGGCAGTCGGTTTATATATTGCACTGTTGTCATTTACGTATAAAAAAAAGGCCTGCGGATCACAGACCTTTCAAGCCCGGCTGACTAGTAACCGCAGCGGGCGTTTTTCATACAGCGAACGAATTCACGAGCACAGCGGTTTTCTCTGTTTCTACGACGCAGAGCAGCACGTGCTACACATTCTGCTTCATACAGTGCAGCGTTGTCGTTGTAGTAATCGTTGTTGCATCCACATCCGCTGTTCCATTCAGAACGGTTGTACCCGCAGCCATCATTGAAACCAAATTCTCTGTTACATCCACAATTGTTATACATATTGAAATCCTCCTTTTATTTTCTGAGATCATCTTTGTATCTCAGTATAAGATATGTGAAGATGCAACGCCTATCTAGGCGTATTGCGCTATCACAGGGAAAAGATATATAGGGCTTTGCAAGGTAAGGCTGCATGCCTATGGACAACTGCACAATTTTGAGAGAAACCGCTGTTTTTCTTGAATTGTAAACTTTCTGTTTCTATTCTTCGGGAATCATATTATAATAAAGCTAACAGATATGAAGGTGTACAACATGAAAATTCTATTGATGTCCGATACACATGGAGATTTAAAGACTGCAAGAAGCATTTTGCAGGAGCACGCAGCTGCAGATTTGAAAATCCATCTGGGGGATGTCGGCTTTCCGTTACGGGAAATCGACGAATGCACCATTGTGAAAGGCAATCATGACCGCACACAACGGCTCCCCAAAAAGGTAAAGCTGACGCTGGAGGGACGTAAGGCGATCTGTCTGCATGGTGATATCTTCGATGATGAAACTGTACAGGAGGTTCTCGCAATGCACCATGTTCCAAACGATGAAATCATAGGTCTGTGCATGCGCACCCTGTATGGAAAGCTGGCAGCCTATGCGAAACGAAAGGGTTGTGACACGCTGTTTTTCGGACATACGCATCATCAGTGCTTTACCGAGGTTGACGGTGTCGTTTTGATCAATCCGGGTTCTGTATGCTATGGGACTCCGCATAGCGGATATGCTGTGGTGGAGATCCACGGCTGCTGTATCCGGGCACAGCTTCTTGCTGTTGAAAATTGTTAAGCTTTTGTTATCCGTATCCCCAAGACAATATCCCTGTGCTACACTGTCTTTATGAAGAGAAAGGAACGAATAATATGTTCACAAAAATTCTGACAAAACTTGGCTTTACCAAAGAGGAAACCAGCTGGATTTTATATGATGTGGGAAATTCAGCGCAGGTGCTGACCACCTGTACTGTCATATTTCCGCTGCTGATTGCGAAAATTACACCCGGTGACAGCAGTGTGTATGTCGGTTGGGCAAATGCAATCTATGCGATTATTCTGGCCGTGATATCACCGGTGCTTGGAACGATGGCGGATTACAAGGATAAGAAAATGAAGATGTTTAAGTTCTTCCTGTTTATGGGCATCTTTGGCGGCTTTGGCCTTGCCCTGCCATTCATCGACTACCGTGCGGCGATTGTAATTTTCATTATTGCTATGCTCGGCTATAACGGTTCCATTATTTTCTACGATGCCTTTATCGTGGATGTCTGCGATGATGAACGGGTGGATAAGGTGAGTGCTGCCGGCTATGCATGGGGCTATATCGGCTCTGTATTGCCGTTTCTGATTTTCGTGATACCCTTTGCGCTGGTAACACTTCTCGGTGATCCGAAGACCGGTGATCTGGTGCTTGGTTCCTTTACCCTGAGTTATCGGATGGCCTGCGGTCTTACGATGGGAATGGCCGTACTTTGGTGGCTTGTATATTCGCGTCCAATGCTGAAACATGTGAAGCAGAAAAATTTTCACGAACCGGTACCGCATGTTGTGCGGGAATCGTTTTCTCATTTATATCACACATTCCGTGATATTAAAAAGAATAAAAATATCTTTCTGTTCTGTATATCCTACTTTTTCTATATTGACTGTGTGAATACGGTTATCAAAATGGCGGTTTCCCTTGCGACAGAGATGGGAATCAGTGATGTCATGAGTCTGGTGGTCGTAATTGTCATCAATATTGTTGCCTGTCCGTTCTCCATTCTGTTTGGTAAGCTGGTGGAGCATGTAGGCAGTAAGAAAATGATCTATGCCGGAATCATCGGTTATGTCGGTGTCGTACTGGCAGGATCCCTGATTAAGACCTATCCGTCTTTTATCTGGGTGGTGGCGTTGCTGGTCGGTATGTTTCAGGGCGGTATCCAGTCCGTTTCCCGTTCCTACTTTGCCAAGCTGATTCCGGATAAAGCAGATTCCAATGAATTTTTTGGATTTTTCTCTGTATTCTCCAAATTCTCGGCAATATTAGGGCCGATGGCGGTATCTACAATTATCATGATTACCGGAGAAACACAATATGGTATTCTCGGTCTGATTCCGATGATGCTGCTGGGCATGCTGTTCCTGGCATTTGTCAAGGATCCGGAAAGCGAACAGAAATTTCATAAGAAAAAATAAGGAAGCACAAAGGAATGCATCATAAAGAAGGGCCGACTTCATGCTATGGGAAGACTGCTCTTTTTTCTTGTATAGTAGGGGACATCCAGCCGTATAAAGCTGTGAATCAAACACAGTCTTTTACATGATGAACATACGAGAGGCTTTGGATGAGCATAGTTGTTCATTCTCTGAAAGATATCAGCAGGAAGCATTAGATGCAAAAAAGGGAGCCGGAAGGCAGAACATTCCGGTATTATGGGTATTCTGCTGCGCATCCATCCTTATATCGAAAAATGCCGGTTGTGTTGTATGCCGGTAAAATAGCTATATGGTAGAGGGTGGTTTCGGGCAGTGCAAGTATGTCTCCTGTCTTACCTTATACTTTTTTAACGAATTTCAATATATTTTAGGAGTTTTGTCCTTTTCATACGTATATAAGTGTATATAGGAAAAAGGAGGATACTACCTATGAGAAAAGTGAGCGAAAAGGAATATCCGGTTCCCTTTCACAATGATGTTTTTTTCAAGTATATGCTGATTGGAGAGGATGCAGGCTCTGAGCTGCTGAGAAGGAGGATTATTGAAGAGATTTACGGTTTAAAGGTTCAAACAACAAAAGTGCTGAACCCTGAACTGCTGCCGGAAGTCTTTTTCGGAAAACGAGCTGTACTGGATGTTGTATTGGAGGATGAGGCAGGCCATTTTTATGATTTGGAAATGCAGGTATCCGGTTATACACAGGAAGAACAGCTGCGATTTCAGCAGTATGGCTACCGCCTGGTTGGCAGACAGCTGAAGCAGTGCAATGATTATATCAAGCTGAAGCCATTTTATCAGATTATTTTTATGAATTCGATGCCAAAAGCAGGAGGACGTATGATTCGTCACTATAAGGTGAAGGATGAAGATAATCAGGAGGAACCCAATGGCACACTGAATCGGGCTATCGTATTCCTGCTGATGATCAAACAGCGAATCAGGGAAGTCGGAGGCATAAAAAATCTGACAGAATTTGAAACATTTTGTTATGTGCTTGCATATAATCCGGATGATGCTATACTAAACATGAAGAGAAGGATGGTGGATGTGGCAGTGGAAAAATATAATGAAATGAAAGAAGATAATCAGTTATTCAGCTGGGCGGAATCGGCAGAATTTGCCGAACGCGCAGTCCAGGCCAATCTGAGGGAGCAAACAGCAGAAGCTAAAAAATCAGGAATGGAGGAAGGTAAAAGAACTTCCTTAAAATTACTGTTACTACACAAGTATGGCGTGGATGATGCCTGGGTGGATACATTGACTACGCAACAGGTTGAGGATGCTCTCATCAGCATTTTGGAGTGTAGTACATATGATGCTTTAAAAGCACAGCTGACAGATCGAAAAGCTGAATAGTTTACTTGAAAAAAGCTGAACCTGCAATAAAGGCTTCAGCTTTTTTCATTATCGGCTGTAGGGAAGCAAAAGGACCTGTACTATGTATGGGTACAAACAAGGAGGGATAATATATCTACGATGTGTGTATTCTTAAGGCGATTGGTTATATCGAAGAGAATACAGCACAGGCAGAAGGCTGTGAAACAGCAGGATGATAATTTTGAATATGTGGAATTGTGAAGCATGGACCTGTTGTCAGCTTTGGGCTTTTATGATACCCGCATGGGAAATACGGTGTCATCAGCAGAGTTTACCTGCTTTTATCATTTATGATGCAGGATTACTGCATACGCCGATAAAAAGCGGAAGTTCAACACCATCCATACGGGTGGAAATCACATAGAGAAACGGGCGGTTCAGGTTCAAATCCAGAACCTTAGGATGCTCCATATTAGCGGCACCTGTGGCACCAATCATCGTATATGCACTTGCTTCAATCCCCTCCTCATTCAGTGCAATGCTGGTTTCCTGCTGGATATCTGAAACAAAAAAGGGCTTTTCATTCGTTATACCATTTAACTCTGCGGCTATATCAAACAAAGAGGTGACACCCATAGCTTTTAAGGTATCCGCAAGCTGCAGCTTGGAATGAACCTTGAACTTTGGCAGAGAGAGCTTCACGATACCAAAATCTGCTCCCTCGGTATCGTCCTTCAGTAATTCCTGTAGAAATCCCTTTTGCTCCATCATTCTGCGGATATCCTTACCTTCCTTTGGCAGTACCAGCGTCAGGCTGGAGGAATTGCTCAATGTCAGGGAAGTGGCGGCATAGTCCTTGTTGTCAGTAAAGAAATGAGATCCCATCTCCTTATGCATGAAATCTGTATCAACCTTACCATCCTGTGCATAAAAGATATCCTTTTTTGTATCCTTTTTATCGAACTCAGTATCAAACCGTGCTTTATAGTAAACTGCGTTGAGAATCGCCATGCGCATGGATTCATTTGTCCTTATAGAGGGGGACAGATTTCCATTGGTGTGCTCACGAATCCACGCAGCCATAAGGTCCGCAGTCTTTGCCTGTGAAAAATCCACATCATAGGCAGCGGCATAAAACTGCTTATTTGCGGTTTCTATAAAGTCTTTATTTACCGGATATGAATTTTGTATCCATAAGGAATTTGCAATTTTCAGCTGTCCGCTTTCATTGTCGGTATATAAACGGCGATACAGATTCCCCATATTTTTTGCAGAATCCCTGCCGTCAACATGAAGCAGCGTCTGCAGCTGCTCTGCTGTCTGTCCCTCACTTGCCTGCAGTGTCATCATCAGCGGATAATACAAGCTCAGCGGGGAATAGCTGACATTATCGGAAGCGGTCTTTAGGATTGCGGAAAAGCTTTCCTGTGAGAAATCCGCATAGCCGCTCAGCAAGGTACCGTCTACAGGATTATCGTCTACTATGGCGATTTGTGCATCATGATCCTCGATGGAAGGACTTTTAGGATAGTGGATATCAGCGGGTGCTGCGATTTTTGGATTTGCCTGCTCCTGCGGTTTTTCCGTTTTGCTTGGTGCTGTCTTTTGCAGGGAGGAGCAGCCGGTGAGAAGCAGAAGCACACATAGGATACGTACTGTTTTTTTCATAAGAATCCCTTCTTTCTGTACTGTAAACGAATCACGCCTGCGATTTATTTCATTTCTTTCCTTTATTGTAATAGAAATTATAATAAAAGCATATGAAAACTGAGAGAAAAGGCAAACAAGACAGCATGTTAAAGGCGCAAGCCCTGTAGGTGGAGAGCTTGCGCCTGTTGATTGCAGTTAAAATATGACGGCACATATCAGCTGCTGATTCGGTTTAGCTTTGATTCCGACGAATCAGATTCAATGTACCTCCGGCCAGTATGGTTTCAATATCACGCTGTGTCAGACTATGGAAAACCTGAAAGCTTTTGTTTTTCGTGATATTCATTACCTCCACCGGTGTATGCTCCGCAAGGGATTTCAAATTTGTGATAGTTAATTCATCCAGTTCATCAATGGTATCGTAATCCTCCTCGTTACTGAAGGTAAACGGAATAATGCCGAAATTGATCAGGTTGGCACGGTGGATCCGTGCAAAGCTTTTGGCAATCACCGCTTTGATTCCCAGATACATTGGGGCTAATGCGGCATGCTCACGGGAGCTTCCCTGTCCATAGTTGGCTCCTGCAATAATAAATCCTCCTCCGTGTTCGAGGCAGTCATCATGGAAACTTGCTTTTACGTTCATGAAGATGAATTCACTGATTTTTTCAATATTGGAACGGTAAGGCAACACCTTTGCACCTGCCGGTGCAATGTGATCGGTGGTGATATTGTCACCTACCTTAATCATGACCTTTTTGTCAATGCGATCCTCCAATGGGGTATTGATTGGCAGCGGCTTGATATTGGGACCGCGCACAACCTCTGTTTCCGCAGCTGTTTCTGCATCCGGAACAATGATCATGGAATCGTCAATGGTAAAGACTTCCGGTTCCTGTGGCAGCTCATACTCCACGGTACGTGGATCAACAATATAGCCGTACAGTGCACTTGCAGCTGCGGTTTCCGGAGAAACCAGACAAACCTTCGCACTCAGGGTACCGCTTCTGCCGTAGAAATTCCGGTTAAAGGTACGCAGGGAAAGTGCATTGGTAATCGGTGACTGTCCCATGCCGATACAAGGACCACAGGTGGATTCGAGTATTCTGGCACCTGCGGAAATCATATCGGAGAGACCACCGTTTTGCGAAATCATATGCAGTACCTGTCGGGAGCCCGGAGAAATAACCAGACTGACATTTGGATCTACGGTTTTATTCTTCAGAATACCGGCAACGCTCATCATATCCATATAGGAGGAATTGGTACAGCTTCCGATGGCTACCTGATCCACCTTCAGACCGAGCACCTCGCTGATAGGAAGAACATTGTCCGGAGAATGCGGCATGGCGATCATCGGCTCCAGTGTGTTCAGATCAATATCGATAACGGTATCATAAACAGCATCCTCATCGGCTTTCAGTTCCTCATAAGCATCCTCACGGTGCTGTTTCTTTAAAAATTCCCGTGTAACCTCATCACTTGGAAAAATCGAGGTCGTTGCACCGAGCTCAGCTCCCATATTGGTAATGGTGGCACGCTGGGGGATACTCAGACTTCGTACACCGTCTCCGCTGTATTCTATAACATTCCCCACACCGCCTTTTACACTCAGTATCTGTAATACCTTTAAAATGATATCCTTGGAGCTGACACCCTTTGTCAGGGAACCATGTAACCGAACGTTGATAATGTTCGGCATGTTGAGATGAAACGGCATGCCGGCCATGGCACAGGCAACATCCAGACCGCCGGCTCCAATAGCCAAAGCCCCCATGCCTCCCGCAGTCGGTGTATGGGAATCACTTCCCAAAAGGGTAGCTTGCGGCTTTGCAAAGCGCTCCAGATGAACCTGGTGGCAGATTCCGTTACCGGGACGTGAAAAACGAACACCGTGCTTCATTGCCACCGTCTGTAAATATTTGTGATCATCGGCGTTTTCAAAGCCGCTCTGTAATGTATTATGGTCGACATAGCTGATAGACAGATCGGTTTTGACCTGATCCACACCCATCGCCTCCAGCTGCAGATAGGCCATGGTTCCTGTGGCATCCTGTGTCAGTGTCTGATCAATGCGGATTGCGATGGGTTTTCCTCGCTCCATCACCCCTTCTACCAGATGCTTCTGTATGATTTTCTCGGTTATTGTTGGCATAACTTCCCTTCCTTTCTCGTATACATGGAATATTATATCATGAAAAATGAAAATATTTCATTGAATTTATGAAAATTATGATATAATGGTGAAAGAATACTGTAAAAGGAGGTAGAGGAAATGAATGAGCATTTGAATTCTTTTTACCAGAAGGCGCGGGAGCATAACGATATCGCAAATGATCTGTTTCGCAAGTATGATATTAAAAAGGGTCTGCGAAATGAAGATGGCACCGGAGTACGTGTCGGTCTGACCAAAATTGCGGACGTTGTCGGTTATAAATATGTTGAAGAAGTGAAAACAGATGATATAGGAAAGCTGTACTATCGGGGCATAGAGCTGCGGGACATCATCCATGGCAGAAATTATGAAACGATTTGCGGGTACGAGGAAGCCTGCTTTTTATTACTCTTCGGCTATCTTCCGAAGAAGGAGGAGCTGCAGGAGTTCTGTGGCTATCTGCGTGCGCATTATGAGCTGCCGGATGACTTTCTGGAATCCAAATTTCTGCATATGCCGGGAAAAAATCTGATGAACCGGCTGCAACAGGCAGTGCTTGCCTTATATGATTATGATGATGCACCGGACAACATATCGGTGGAGAATACGCTGGAGCAGGGTCTGAATATTCTTGCCAAGCTGCCTTCGATCATCTGCTATGCCTATCAGAGCAAAATGCACCGGTATAATAAGGAAAGCCTGGTGATCCATCCGGCACAGGAGCAGCTTTCCATTGCGGAGAATATTTTGTATATGCTGCGCAAGGATCATGCATTCAGCGATCTGGAGGCCAAGCTGCTGGATATGATGCTGATTGTACACGCGGATCATGGCGGAGGGAACAACTCAACGTTTACCAATGTGGTCATCTCCTCCACCGGAACGGATTTTTATTCCTCCATGGTCGGAGCCATTGGCAGTATGAAGGGACCAAGGCATGGTGGTGCCAATCTGAAGGTGAGCGGTATGATGAAAGCTGTTATAGAAGAAATCGGCTACTGTGAAAATGATATTGAAATCAAGGCACTGATTTACCGTATCCTGCATAAGCAGTTTTACGATTACAGTGGTTTAGTATATGGAATGGGGCATGCGATTTATACGCTGAGCGATCCGCGAAGTGAGGTACTGCAGGAATATATTGAAAAGCTTGCCGAGAAAAAGGGCAAGGTCAGGGAGTATGAATTTTATCAGCGCTTTGAGCAGTGCGCAAAGGAGGTCATACTGGATGTTAAGGGGGTGCATATATCCAGCAATGTGGACTTCTACAGCGGCTTTGTATATGGCATGATGGGCATTCCGGAGGATTTGTTTACACCGTTGTTTGTTATGGCGAGAACCATCGGATGGCTTGCCCACAATATTGAAAACAAGGAATACGATGGAAGAATTATGCGTCCGGCAACCAAATATGTCGGCAGTGTGAAGAAATATGTAAAAATGGAGGACAGATGAGATGAGAACGATAACAGTATTTAAGGGAGACGGCATCGGACCGGAAATCGTGGATGCCGTGTTACAGATTCTAAAGGCAGCAAAGGCACCATTGGCTTATGAATGCTTTGAGGTTGGAGAAGCGGAATATGAGCGCAACGGGAAGCTGATTCCGGATGCGGCGTTTGCATCCTTCGAGAAAAACCGTATTTTATTGAAGGCTCCGATTACAACACCAATTGGAAAGGGATTTCGTTCCCTGAATGTGACGCTCCGAAATAAATATGATTTATATGCGAATATTCGTCCTGCAAAATCCAATACGGCAGTAAAGACACCGTTTGACCATGTGGATATTGTGACCTTCCGCGAGAATACAGAGGATTTGTATGTTGGTGTGGAGGAACAGATTGATGCGGATACGGTGCATGCGACAAAGATTATCACACGCAAGGCCAGTACACGCATCATACGGGATGCTTTTGCATATGCACGGGCAAATGGCAGAAAAAAGGTTACCTGTGTACATAAGGCAAATATTCTGAAAATGAGTGACGGGATGTTTCTTTCCATCTTTCAGGAAATCGCAAAGGACTATCCGGATATCGAAGCGGATGATAAAATCGTGGATAATGTATGTATGCAGCTGGTCATGCGCCCGGAAACCTTCGATGTCATGGTGATGCCGAATTTGTACGGGGATATTGTCAGTGATCTGACAAGCGGCCTGATTGGGGGGCTGGGGCTTCTACCAAGCAGTAATATCGGAACGGACTATGCAATGTTTGAAGCGGTACACGGCTCTGCACCGGATATCGCTGGAAAGCACATCGCAAATCCGACGGCACTGCTGTGGTCTGCCTGCATGATGCTGGAGCATTTACAGGAAGGTGAGTGTGCTGCGAACATTCGTAAAGCGGTGGATGCTGTGCTGATGGAGCAGAAATATCTGACACCGGATCTGCATGGAAGCTCGACAACTGAGGAATATCGTGATGCCGTTATCGCAAAATTATCATAGCTAATAAGATATATGAAACAGCCGTATTACAGAAAAGCTACGGCTGTTTTGCTTTAGAATTTTATCTAATAGACTTGAGAATAAGATATTTAGGTATGATTAGAGGATATTAAGAGGCAGATTTTTATTCGATTTAATATGTTGATGCTTGACTTGCATCCGCATTTTCTTGATTTTTGTATGAAGCATAAGAGAAAATAGGGTATAATGAAAAGGACAAGGCGGGTGATGAGTAACATGAGAAAAGCAATACCTATCGGGGTAAACAGCTATCAAAAATTACGGGAAGAGGATTACTATACGGTTGATAAAAGCCGAATGATTGCAGAATTTCTGGAACGAAAAACAACAGTAACCCTGATCACGCGACCTAGGCGCTTTCACCGAAATATTGCCGATACCTTTGGTATCCGACAAGAGGCGCGCTAGTAGCGGGAAAAACAATCAATATGAGTAGGCGCTGCCCGCCCATGGCGTGCTTGCCAGCTTTTTTGACATCACGAAGGATGCAAAAGCTATATTCAAAGATACGGAGATTATGCAGACAGAATATTCCACGGTAATGAACACCTACCCTACAATTTTTCTTTCTTTTGCGGATGCAAAGGGGGATAAAAATAATATTGTCATGCAAATGAAATTGCAGCTTTTAAAGGAATATAAAAAGAATAAGCAGGTTCTTGAAAATATCGATATATTTGAAAAACCGGCATATGATGTCATTCTGCGCGGTATGTCGGATATACAAAACGGTTCATTAAAAGATGTAGTAAATGCGATTAGTTTTCTTATGACGAAATGTCACCAGTATTATGGAAAACGGGTCATGCTGTTTATTGATGAATAGGCACTGCCCGCCCAAGGCGCGATACACCATTCATTGAAGCACACACGCAGGGGATTTATGACGATTTGCGAAGCTCTCTTTCTTCCATGCTTCATACGTCACTGAAAACCAGTGATGATTTGCAGTATGCGATGCTCACCGGTATACAGCGCATTGTGAAAGAGAATGTTTTCTCAGATTTAAACAATCTGCTTGTTTGCACGGTGAAAGATAAGGAGTATGCGGAATATTTTGGATTTAAAAAAGCAGAGGTGGAACAAATTCTGCATGCATATGATTATGAGTATAACACCGAAATTCAGAATATGTAGGCGCTGCCCGCCCAAGGCGTGACGGATACAATATAGGAGGAATTGCTATCTACAATCCCTGGTCCATTATCAATTATGTTAACAGGGGAGAATTGATCCCGTACTGGGTGAATACAAGCTCTAATAAAATGATAAAGCAGGCTATGCAGGATTGTGATTCATCATTTAAAGAAGGCTATGAAGAGCTGATACGGACAGGAACAGTAAATACCCTGGTAAATTTTGAGGCATCCTTTTATGAGTTGAAGGAAACAAACAGCCTTTGGGGCTTGTTTGCGCCTTAGGCGGGCAGTGCCTAAATGCAGGATATCTTACAATTAAGGAAATTACAGATGCTTTAGAAGGCAAGTATGTGTTAAAGATACCCAATAATGAAATTAAAAGAGAATTTCAGTCTTTAACTGCATATTATTTCCATTTGGATGAAAGCAGTGTTGCGTATCTTTTAGATAATTTTCAGAATAAGAATTGGGATGCTTTTATAAGTGGTTATCGTAACATCCTGAAGACTGCTGTCAGCTACTTGACCAACTGGCCTCCAGAGGATGATTTAATCAATGAGAATTCCTATCAGACTCTGCTATTAGGGCTGTTCATGCAGTTGGATAACAAATATGAAATCATCAGCAATCGTGAGCGAGGTTCCGGCAGACTGGATATATTGCTGAAAAGCAAGCTGATTGATAGAGCTTCATTTCTGATCGAATTGAAATACACAAAAGATACGAATGTAAATTTAAAAGAACTGGCTCAGAAGGGATTTCAACAAATTCTGGATAAAGAATATGCAATGGATATGGAAAATGTAATGAAAATTGGCATGGCACATTGTGGTAAACAGGTTGAAATTTATGTAGGGAAGGACGCAGAATCAATTGGGTAATCATTTGAAAACGGTCATGTCCTATATCCTTATAAAAATAAGCACCGTGAATGGTTTCGATTATACGCTATGGCATATAGACTCATAGTGATGTGTAAAGCATGTTTTTGACTACAACTAAAAAAAGGACTTCGGTTTCTTGACTCTTTCTTACGTTAGGGTGTTTACAAAAAAGAGAATGCAACTTCTATTGATTAACATACAATAGCGCTGTATTCTCTTATTTTTAATTTATTCATATTATTCACATAATGGGGGAAGAACCGTTTTTTTATTCCCTTTTTGTTGTTGGATATTAAAGAGTCAAGGTCGTATCTGTCCTTCTCCCAATATGATATATTTTTTGGTTGTTAAAGCCTGCAGTCCCATAGGACCACGTGCATGCAGCTTCTGTGTACTGATTCCGATTTCTGCTCCCAGACCAAATTCAAATCCATCTGAGAAACGCGTAGATGCGTTGGCATATACACAGGCACTGTCAACCTCCTTCAGAAATCTTTTAACCGATGTGTAATTCTCGGAAATGATTGCTTCACTGTGATGTGTGGAATAGGTGTTGATGTGTGTGATGGCTTCCTCCAGAGTAGATACCGTTTTTATGGATATTTCCAAATTCAGATACTCGCTTGCATAATCCTCCTCAGTAGCGGGAATACAATCCGTATCCAAAGCGCATATATGGGAGTCCGCATGAATTTTTACATGGTGCTGCTTTAATGACGCAAGAAGCTCCTGTGTAAAACTGTCACTGATATCCTTATGGATCAATACACTTTCACATGCGTTGCATACGCTTGTCCGCTGTGTCTTGGCATTGATGATAATAGGAATCACCTTGGCAGTATCTGCATCCTTATCGACATAGACATGACAGTTTCCGGTGCCCGTTTCCAGTACTGGTACCGTTGCATTTTTAACCGTATTGGCAATCAGTCCGGCACCGCCGCGGGGAATCAGCACATCGAGATATGCATTCAGCTTCATAAAGGCAGTTGCCGTTTCCCGGGAGGTATCCTCCAGAAGTGTGATGATATCCGCACAGAAGCCACAGGCAGCGGCAGCCCTTCGCATACTGCTTACGATAACCAGATTGCTTTGCAGAATATCCTTGCTGCCACGCAGCATAACCGCATTGCCGGCTTTTAAAGACAGGACCGCCGCATCCACGGTCACATTCGGTCTTGCTTCATAGATCATGCCGACGACACCCAGTGCAACACGCATGGTTCCAATCTGCAATCCGTTTTCTGTAGTATGCATATCTGTGATTTCTCCGATAGGATCCGGTAATGCACATACCTGATACACACCCTCGATAATCTGCTGCATCCGTGCTTCATTTAACAGCATGCGATCAAGCAGCCCTGCATTCATACCATTCGCTTTCCCGTTTTCAACATCTAGGGCATTCGCTTTGAGGATAGCGGGCATATCCTGTTCCAATTGCTTTGCGATTGCACGTAGCAATGCGTCTTTCTGATTTCTGTCCGCATTCATAATCTGACGGGATGCCTGCTTACAGGCATTTCCCAACTGTTCCAGTGTCTTCATCTAAACTTCCTCCTTTGTATCAAACAGGGTACCGCGATATTCATCCCGAAGGATATCATACAGAATGGATGGCTTTTTCCCATTGGCGATAATCATGGGAATACCATGCTCATTTGCAAACTGTGCTGCGGATATCTTGGTAACCATGCCACCGGTACCTCGTGAAGACCCTGCACCCTTTGCCATATTGAAAATGGATTCATCAATGCTGTTGACGACCGGAATCAATTTGGCATTTTTGTTTTTTACGGGGTCATCCTCATACAATCCATCAATATCGGACAGCAGCACCAGCAGATCGGCATTGGTCAGATAAGCGGTTACTGCACTCAGTGTATCATTGTCCCCATAGGCGATTTCATCGACTGCCACACTGTCATTTTCATTGACAATGGGAATCACACCATATTCCAGCAGGGTTTCCAACGTATTGACTGCATTCTCACGCAGCATCTCGTTCTTTGTGACAGTTTTGGTAATCAGCAGCTGTGCGATGCTTTGTCCGTATTGAGAGAAGAATTTATCATAGATAAACATTAGCTCACACTGTCCCACTGAGGCAGCTGCCTGTTTTTCACGCATCAGCTCCGGACGTTTGCGCATCTGCATCTTGGCTACACCTGCTGCAACTGCGCCACTGCTTACCAGGACAATATCCAAACCACTGTTTTTGATATCGCTCAGCACCATTGCAAGGGCATCTATTCGTTGGAAATTTAAACCGCCTCCGGAATGTGTCAGCGTGGAGGAACCAACTTTGACTACCATCCGTTTTATTTCTTTCATATCTTTCATTTATTTACAACTCCTTTGAAAATTGTTTCTTCTATTATACCGAAGAAGAATCAAAGACGCAATGCTTTCTATATATGAATATGAAATACACGCTTCCAATAGACAATGGCGAATATTAGGAAAAGGGGGTAAGTGTTGAAAGGAAACTCTATAGTCAGTAAAGGATATGGATAAAAAGAGGATAGCTCTTCTCGTATACAAGCCTTGTAGATATATACCTGGGAATTACTTGCATAAACAAAAAAAACATTATGTGTAGAGTCTAATAAAAAAAGAGGATTTATTACGAGAGGAAATAAGATTGGACAGGCTGTAATCGTGACTCTACCGTATATACATGACGGTGAAATAGCGTGCCTGTGTTTTGGGAGTGAATAGAAATCAGAAAGCGAGTAAAGTTTTTGATTTTTAGCACTAAAGTGTTGACAGTGCTAAAATTCTGTACTATACTGTTAGCAGACTTAAAGAGCGAGTGCTAACAGGAGGTAATTACGTATGGCGAGAAAGAAACAATTCAAGGCTGAGTCCAAACGTCTATTAGATCTGATGATCAACTCTATTTATACACATAAGGAAATCTTTTTGAGAGAGCTGATCTCCAATGCAAGTGATGCAATTGACAAGCTGTATTATCAGGCACTGTCTGATAACCTGAGTGATGTAGATACATCCGGCTTTAAAATTTATCTGGAGGCAGATAAGGAAAACCGTACTCTGACAATCCGTGATAACGGTCTGGGTATGAACAAGGATGAGCTTGAGGACAATCTGGGAACGATTGCGAAGAGTGGCTCTCTGGCGTTTAAGCAGGAGATGGAAGATGCAGAGAAGAAGGATGATGTGGATATCATCGGACAGTTTGGTGTCGGCTTCTATTCTGCATTTATGGTTGCCAGCCGTGTGGAGGTAACGACGAAGAAATACGGTGAGGAAACCGCCTATCTGTGGAGCAGCAATGCGGTTGACGGCTATTCCATTGATGAATGTGAAAAAGAGGAGCATGGAACAGAAATCGTTCTGTATCTGAAGGATAACACGGAAGATGAGAATTATGACGACTATCTGCAGCAGTATGAGATTGAGCGTCTGATTAAGAAATATTCCGACTATATCCGTTACCCGATTGAGATGTGGGTGGAAACCAGCAAGCGTGTGGACGAACCGGAAAGTGAAAACGAGGATGCGGATAAGCCTGCTGAACCGAAATATGAAACTGTAAAGGAATTGAAAACGCTGAATTCCATGATTCCGTTGTGGAAGAGAAGCAAGTCTGAAATAACAAAAGAAGAATACGATGAGTTCTATAAGAGCAAATTCAACGATTATACAGAGCCGCAGAAGGTGATTCATACGAGTGTAGAGGGTGCAGTTTCCTTTACAACACTGATGTTTATCCCGGGTAAGGCACCGTTCAACTATTATTCTCAGGACTACAAGAAGGGTCTGCAGCTGTATAGCCGTGGTGTCTTCATTATGGATAATGCGGAAGAGCTGATTCCGGAGCATTTCCGTTTCGTAAAGGGTCTGGTGGATTCCCAGGATCTTTCTTTGAATATCTCACGTGAAATGCTGCAGCATGACCGTCAGCTGAAGGTGATTGCGAACCGTATCGAAAAGAAAATCAAATCCGAGCTGCTGCTGATGCTGCGCAATGACCGCGAAGAGTATGAGAAGTTCTGGAAGAATTTCGGTCTGCAGATCAAATTCGGTGTATACAATGACTTTGGCGCAAACAAGGAAACCCTGCAGGATCTGCTGATGTTCTATTCCAGTAAGGAACAGAAGCTGGTTACACTGGATGAATATATTAACCGCATGGAGGAAGGACAGGAGCACATCTACTTCATGAGCGGTGACAAGGTTGAACTGATTGACAATCTGCCACAGGTCAAGAAGGTGAAGGAAAAGGGATATGAAATCCTGTATCTGACGGACAATGTGGATGAGTTTGCATTACAGGCACTGATGAATTACAAAGAGAAAACCTTTAAGAACATTTCTCAGGGTGATCTGGACCTGGATAGTGAAGAGGAAAAGAAGGAACTGGAGAAAAAGGCTGAGGAAAATAAGGATCTGTTAAGCGGCATTAAGGAAGTGCTGGGCGATAAGGTGAAGGATGTTAAGATTTCTTCCCGCCTGGTGGATGATCCGGTTTGTCTGAGCAGTGAGGAAGGCATGTCCTTTGAGATGGAAAAGGTGTTAAGTGCTATGCCGGAAGGAAATCCGTATGGTATGAAGGCATCCCGTATTCTGGAAATCAATCCGAATCATGAAATCTTCAATGCTTTGCAGAAGGTATACGAGCAGGATAAGGATGCAGTGAAGGATTATGCAGATTTATTGTACGATCAGGCATTGCTGATTGAGGGCTTCCCGATTGAAAATCCTACAGAATTCTCTAAGAAAATCTGTGATTTCATGGTAAAGGCCAGCAAATAAAAACGCATTCCGTTAAATTAAACAAGAAAACAACCTGTTTTAGTGAAGCTTTACACTGAAACAGGTTTTCTTATTACCTAGAGATTTCAAATGCAGAAAAAAGTGATGAAACGCCCATATGAAGCAATAGTGACTTTTACTGTCCATAACACGCGGATAGCGACATCTGTATATCAGTAGTATGCGCAGGAACAGGTCGTCTTTTTGTAGCATTATGGGAAGGAACAAGTAATCGTCCATTGCCAGTGGAAAATATGCTGCTGTACCAGGTGAATGCGAGGCGAAACGGTTACGAAGAACAATAAAGGCATGGAAGACTGCTTCCAGCTGCTTTGGCAGAAATGCTGCTGGATACGTCGCATGGCAAAAGCATAGAGTAAAGTCAAACAACTGCTTTTTCATATGCTGAGGAGCTTTGCTGCTGAATAAAAGGGGAGTCGCTTCATGTTTTGTATAAATGCTACAGAGATGCCTGCATCCGTATAAAAACACCTGTTTCATCACACAGGAGTCTCATTCTATGGTACAATTAAAACACTTCCGGTAGACGGATATGGTTTTACCGGATACAGCATATCATACGACGAGGGAGGTGCCTGTATGAGACGAAGAAGTATATTTGGTATTATCGTGTTGTCTATTATAACCTGCGGCATTTACTATCTGATTGCCTGGGTACAAGTATTCAGTGATATCAATTACGGTGCAAGAGAAAATGATACAGCTATCACTGATCTGCTGCTGTCCTTTGTGACCTGCGGTATCTGGGGTATATTCTGTTTCTGGAAATATTCCAAAAAGCTGTATATGATAGGAGCCGAGGATAATAGTCTGATCAATGTTTTGCTCGCTGTGTTTGGCTTGCCGATTATATCGCTCTGTATCATGCAAAGCAGTATCAATGATTTGATCGATCGCACCTACTGATATGATATGAGTCGTGATGGAAAAAATGCACTGGGAATCGGAGTAATCCTGTTTCTGGTGCTCTTCGTTTTCGGAAGCTTCTGTCCGATGGAGCGGATATTTGGGATACCATGTCCGGGCTGCAATATGTTTTCTGCCATATACTGGCTGTGGAAAGGTAATCTTTCTGCTGCCTGGTATTTCCATCCGGCTGTATTCCTTCTGCTTCCTTACGCAGCGGTATGCGCAGTGCTTTTTGTGAGAAACAGAGAAGATATTTTAAAGAGAAGAGCATTTCGTGTGATGAGTGTGCTTTTGTTATGGATAATGCTTGCTGTATACCTGTGGCGAATGCTTTATGTGTTTCCTCATGCGCCTATGCAGGTGAATGAGCATGCACCGTTTATTGGCCTGCTGCAGCTGTTTTTTTAGAAGCATTTCTTCCTTTATGGCAATATAACAGGTACATGAGCTTTTTATAAAAATTTCCTTGTCTGATGAAGTAGAAATCTCAGCTTGTGAAAAAATGTGAAAAGCAAACAACAGAGGAAAGCTCGATAAGTCGATATATATCGGCTTTTTTTGTTTATGATAAGGAGCGCATACGGTCTGTTTGTGAAAAAGTGATAACGGTTACAGCAAATTCATTGAAAAGCATCTGCTGATAGTATAGAATAAGGTAAAAAAAAGGCATATAACTTGTATAAAAGGTTAAAATATGCATAATATTTCAAAAATTAACGTAAATTAAGTCAAATTTTACTTAAAAATATAGACGTCTTCACTTGTGAAATATATAATAAGCATGTAAAGAGGTGTTGCTGTATATGAATAAGAACATTGGTGAACTAATCAAACAGAGACGGACAGAAAACAAGATGACACTGAAGGATATCAGTGAAGCAACCGAGCTTTCCATCGGATATCTTTCCCAGCTGGAACGTGGACTAACCTCCATTGCTCACGATACGCTGAAGAAGGTCGCAAAGGCGCTTGGGGTTGAGATGACATATTTCATGGAACAGCCGAAAACTAAGGAAAAAGCGGTATTGCGCAGCTATGAGCGGGAAATTCTGCGTATTGAGGGAAGCTCAATCATCGAATATGCGATGACAAATATGGCTGACCGCGGGGAAATGCTGCCAAAGCTGGTCGAGATTCTGCCACAGAAGGAAGTGGAGGAATCGCTGCCGTATCCACATGAGGGAGAGGAATTCGTCTATGTGCTGGAGGGCATTTTGACCCTGCAGATTGAGGATGATGTCTGTGATCTGTATCCGGGAGACTGTGCCCATTACAAATCCACAAGAACACACAACTGGAGCAATCAGACCAACAAGGTTGTAAAATTCATCACCATCAATACACCGAACCTTTTTCAGGAAGCAGGAGAGAAGCTATGAAAGAGCCTACCGTAATCAATAATCAGAAATATTCTGTGCATGACGGAGACGGTATCCGTACAACGATATTCTTTAAGGGCTGTCTGCTGAACTGCTGGTGGTGCCACAACCCGGAAAGTCAGAGGTATGCACCGGAGCTGATGTTTAACCGGGAAAAATGCAGTGGCTGCGGATATTGCCGTAAGGCTTGCAGTCACGGAGCCATTACGATTGAGGAGGATGGTACAGCACATACGGATACAGATAAATGTGTGCTCTGTGCAGACTGTCTGGATTACTGCCTTCACAACAACCGTGAAATCGTCGGAAAGCAGTACAGCATTAAGGAGCTGATGACCATCGTAAACAAGGACGCGCATTTCTATGAGGAAAGCGGCGGGGGTGTAACGCTTTCCGGGGGAGAGGTCATGACGCAGGATATTGATTATCTGGAAGAGCTGTGCAGACAGCTGAAGGATAAGGGATACAATGTCGCGATTGATACCTGCGGGTATGCGCCAAAGGAAAGCTATGCACGGCTGCTGCCGTATGTGGATACCTTTTTGTACGATATCAAGACACTGAATGATGAAGCACACAAAAAGTATATGGGAAAATCCAATGATGTCATACTGGAGAATCTGGAATTTCTTGCGGATCATCGTGCGGATATCAACATCCGCATACCGGTCGTTGTTCCGGTGAACAGCGATGCGGATGCAATGCTGGATATCATTACATATCTGAAAAAGCGCATTGGAATCGTCAAGGTGAATCTGCTGCCGTATCACAATACGGGAAGCAGCAAATATGAAAAGCTTGGTCGCGTCTATCCCGCAGCGGATTTGGGCGTGCCATCACAGGAGCATATGGAAATGCTGAAATCGCTGTTTGAGGAACATGGTTTTCAACAGGTGAAGATAGGAGGATAAACAATGGAACTCAGAGGAATGAATGATCGAATCAAGAAGCTAAGAAAGCAGAGCGAGGAAACAACACCGCACATTTTTATGGAACGTGCCATGCTCATGACGGATGCCTACAAGAAATACGAGGGTGAGGTATCAATTCCGGAGCTGCGCGCACTGTCAATGAAGGAAATTTTTTCCCGCAAGACCATCACGATTGAAGACGGTGAGCTGATTGTCGGAGATAAGGGAGCAGGACCGCAGTCTACCCCTACCTTCCCGGAGCTGTGCTGCCACACGCTGGAGGATATGAAGGTCATGAACGACCGTGAGCTGATCTGCTTTAAGGTCAGTGATGAGGACATGAAGCAGCAGGAGGAAACGATTATCCCATTCTGGGAAAAACGCTCCATCCGTCATAAGATAATCAATTCCATGTCACAGGAATGGAAGGACTGCTATGAGGCAGGTATCTTTACAGAATTTATGGAACAGCGTGGTCCGGGGCATACCGTCGGCTCTGAGAAAATCTATGCAAAGGGATTTCTGGATTACCAGGAGGACATTGAAGAGGCAATCGCTGCGATTGATTTCCTAAACGATCCGGAGGCAATCGAAAAACGCGATGAGCTGCGTGGTATGAGTATTATGTGCGATGCCATCATGATTCTGGGAAAACGCTATGCAGCGCTGGCCAGAGAGCTTGCGGAAAAGGAAAGTGACCCTGTACGTAAGGAAGAGCTGCTGCAGATTGCCGCAAACTGTGACATCGTTCCGGCACATAAGCCGAAGACCTACTGGCAGGCGATTCAGATGTACTGGTTTGTACACCTCGGTGTGACAACCGAGCTGAATCCATGGGATGCATACTCCCCGGGACGTCTGGATCAGCATCTGAATCCGTTTTATGAAGCAGATATCGAAGCGGGACGTCTGGATAAATCCAAGGCAAAGGAGCTTCTGGAATGTCTGTGGGTGAAATTCAACAATCAGCCGGCTCCTCCAAAGGTGGGCATCACGCTGAAGGAATCCTCCACTTATACGGATTTTGCGAATATCAATACCGGAGGGATTACACCGGATGGAGAAGACGGGGTCAATGATGTATCCTATCTGATTCTGGATGTTATGGATGAAATGAAGCTGCTGCAGCCATCCAGCAACGTACAGATCTCCAAAAAGACACCGATGAAATTTATCAAGAGAGCATGTGAAATCAGTCGAAAGGGCTGGGGACAGCCTGCCTTCTACAATACGGAGGCGATTATTCAGGAGCTGCTGAATGCCGGGAAATCCATTGAGGATGCACGTCGTGGAGGAACCTCCGGCTGTGTGGAAACCGGAGCCTTCGGACGGGAAGCATACATTCTGCAGGGATATTTCAATCTGCCGAAAATTCTGGAAATCACACTGCATAACGGATGGGATCCGGTTGGCGGAAAGCAGCTGGGCTTACAGCTGGGAGAAGCGGAAGACTTTAAGAGCTATGACGAGCTGTTTGATGCTTACAAAAAGCAGATTGAGCATTTTGCGGATATCAAGGTTAAGGGAAGCAATATGATTACCCGTATCTATGCGAAATACATGCCGGCACCGTTCCTTTCCATCATCACCGACGACTGCATCACCAACGGCAAGGACTACAATGCCGGAGGTGCGCGCTACAATACGAACTATCTGCAGGGAGTAGGTATCGGAACAATCACCGACTCTTTGTCCGCAATCAAATACAATGTGTATGACAAAAAGAATTTCACAATGGGTGAGCTGATGAAGGCATTGCAGGATAACTTCGAAGGAGAAGAGCATGTTCGTCTCTATAATCTGGTTTCCCGCAAGACACCGAAGTATGGAAATGATGATGATTATGCAGACGCGATTATGAAGGAGGTGTTTACCTTCTATAAGAATACGATCACCGGTCGTCCGAACATGCGTAACGGTCAGTGGAGAATCAATATGCTGCCGACCACCTGCCATGTATATTTTGGTGAGGTCATGCTGGCTTCTCCAAACGGCCGTCTGGCACACAAACCGGTCAGTGAGGGGATTTCTCCGGAAAAGGCAGCGGATGTGAATGGACCAACCTCCGTTATTCGCTCCGCAAGCAAGATGGATCATCTGTCTACCGGTGGTACGCTGCTGAACCAGAAGTTTACACCAAGTGTTGTAGCCGGAGAAGACGGTTTAAGCAATATGGCAGACTTGATCCGCTCCTATTTCAACATGGACGGACACCACATTCAGTTCAATGTCATCGACCGTGAAACACTGATCAAGGCACAGCAGAATCCTGCGGAATACCGCGATCTGATTGTACGAGTTGCAGGCTACTCCGATCATTTCCGCAATCTGAGCAAAGAGCTGCAGGATGAAATCATTAATCGTACAGAGCAGAGCTTTTCATAAACAATATTAGGAAAGAAGGAAAATAGTTATGAACAAGACCATTGGATTTATCGGCAGCGGAAACATGGGCGGTGCGATGATCGGGGGGATCATCAAGGCCGGTCTGACTGCCAAAGAAAACATTTATGTATCCGACATCAACGAGGAGAGTCTGGCTCGTGTACGGGAAAGCTATGGCGTCAATACGACAACAGACAATGCGCAGCTGGCAAAGGTATGCGACATCATTGTGCTGTCTGTAAAGCCGTTCCTGTACCCGGTTGTCATCAATCAGATCAAGGCTGTTGTGAAAGAGGATGTCATCATCGTCGTGATTGCAGCCGGACAATCCTCCGAAGCGGTAGCACAGCTGTTTGGAAGAGAAATCAAAATCGTCAAGACAATGCCAAACACACCGGCACTTGTTGGTGAGGGTATGGCTGCCATTGCACCTGCAAAGAATGTCACAAAGGAAGAAACCGCAGAGATTACGGCTATCTTCAACAGCTTCGGTAAGAGTGAAATTGTACCAGAGCACCTGATGGATGCGGTAACGGCAGTCAGCGGATCATCACCGGCATATGTCTATATGATGATTGAAGCAATGGCAGATGCCGCCGTTGTGGAAGGTATGCCAAGACCACAGGCATATAAATTTGCGGCACAGGCGGTACTGGGAAGTGCCCAGATGGTTCTGGAAACCGGAAAGCATCCGGGAGAGCTGAAGGATATGGTTTGTTCACCGGGAGGAACGACCATCGCTGCTGTCGCAAAGCTTGAGGAAACCGGATTTCGCTCCAGCATTATGCAGAGCATGAAGGCTTGTGCGGATAAATCAAGAGAGATGTCGAAATAAAACAGAGGAATTTGGAAGAAGGCTGTGCTTCACATGTGTTTGCGGCGAGGATTGCAATTAGCGTGCAGGGATGTCTGCAATTGCAAGAACTGCTGAAAGCAAGACGGCGCCTGTAACAGAGGGATGCTGGAACAGAGTGCCGGTGAATAACAGCAAGCAGCATTGGAGTTAAACAATAGAGAAGACGCAAGAGCGTACAATGGGAGTTAAAGAGAAGATTATGGATATTACTACTATTATTATTGGATTGCTGATCGTACTGCTGATCGGATACACTGCTTTTTTCGCTTACGACCTGATCAAACACAAGGATGAGTTTGAGGGAGATACCTCCTGGTGGAAGACCGGCGCTATCGGGGCTCTGGTAAATTTCTTCGATCCGCTGGGAATCGGGGCATTCGCTCCACAGACAGCATTGCTGAAATTTACGAAGCAGACACGGGATAAGCTGATTCCGGGAACGATGAATGTTGCCAACTGTATTCCGGTACTGCTGCAGGCACTGATTTTTACAACGGTTGTCAAGGTTGAGGCATGGACACTGGTTGTCATGCTGGCTGCCGCTATGCTTGGTGCAGTTCTCGGAGCAGGTGTGGTTTCCCGCATGTCAGAGAAGAAAATTCGTCTGGTAATGGGGTTTGCACTTGCATGTACGGCATGCATCATGCTGGCAAGTCTTTTGAAGTTAATGCCGATTGGTGGAGATGCCATTGGACTCGCGGGTGGAAAGCTTGTGATTGCCGGTATCGTCAACTTTATTCTGGGAGCATTGATGACAGCGGGTGTCGGTCTGTATAATCCCTGCATGGTCCTTGTGTATCTATTGGGAATGTCTCCGGATGTCGCGTTCCCGATTATGATGGGATCCTGTGCCTTCCTGATGCCGCCTGCATCTGTAAAGTTTATCAAGGAGGGGGCATACAATCGAAAATCAGCACTTTCCATGGCGATTTTCGGATCAATTGCAACTCTGGTTGCATCTCTTCTGATCAAATCACTGCCGCTGGATGTACTGAAATGGATCGTTGTATGTGTAACGGTATATACATCCACTGTCATGCTGCGTGCCGGGTTTTCAAAGGTAACGGAGCATACAGCAGCTGCAAAAGCTGAAGCAGTGGAAATCGTAGATTAAAATTGTAAGAGGTTCACTTCCATGTGACCTCTTTTTTCTGTTGTGCTCTTTGAATAAGCATGACAGCCGTATTGTCAGGTTCTTTTTTACTCAGGGTATACGATAGAAGGAGAATTTAAATTCTGTTATAAGAATGCTTCTTTTTTTAATGCAGGCCTGATTGAGAAAGTAGCATGATGTGGCAGTTCATCCTTTTTATATTCTTTCATTATCCAGATTTTGCAATATTGATATTAGTGACTGGGAAGCCGGGGCTTCTTATAGTATAATAGAAATGAAAACAAGGAGTAGAAAGCATGATAAAACATATTGTATTTGATATAGGAAATGTATTGATGACCTTTGCACCGGAGACCTATTTTATCCGGTGGTTTCAAAGTGAAGAAAAGACACACCGTGTCTGCAGCCGTATTTTTACACATGAAGCATGGGAGAAGTATGATCAGGGAATCTGGATGCTGGAGGATCTGTATGCGGTGTATCACGATGCATATCCGGATATGGTTGAGGAGACGGATATCGTATTACAGAACTGGCTGCAGCTGATGCAGCCGATGCAGGAAAGCATAGCCTTTATGAAACAGATGAAGAATGCCGGTTATGGAATTTATATTCTTTCCAATATCAGTCAGGATTCTGCGGATTATTTGAAGGAAACCCAGCAGTTCTTTCCACTGGCGGACGGTGCGGTATTGTCCTATGAGGAGAAAACCAACAAACCGGATCCCTATATTTTTGAAGTGCTGCTTGAGCGCTATGAGCTCAACGCCGAGGAGCTTCTTTATCTGGATGATAATGTGGAAAATACTAGGCAGGCAGAGAAGATGGGAATACAGGGAATCTTATTTACAGATGAGGGCTGTATCGCGAAGGCGCAGAAGCTGTTGAAAGAGGAATGTCATGTTAAAGATTAAGCAGATGGTAAGCGGTGTTATCACCGGTATGGATGAGGCGCATAACGGACTGCTGCGTATAGGAAAGGATATCGTACTTGTGCGCCATGTGTTGAAGCAGGAGGAGGTCCGTGTCCGAATTGTCAGGCGTATTGCAAAGGGGTATATCGGTGAGGTTGTAGAAATTAAAAGGGCATCTCCTTTCCGTAAACCGGTGAAGTGTCCGATTTATGAGCACTGCGGAAGCTGTCAGCTGCTACATATGAATGCGCAGGGACAGCGTGTATTTAAGAACCAAAGTATGCAAGCCCTGTGTGACAGGGCGAAGGGAATGAAATTACAGACGGAGGATATCGTCATGATGGAGGAGCCATGGCAGTATCGCAATAAGGTGATTATCGGATTTCAAAAGGACAGGCAGCGTCGAATACAGGCAGGCTTTTATGAGGAATTCTCTCATCGTATAATCCCCTATAAATGCTGTCCTCTGCATCCTGAGGTGTGTGACAGCATAATTGCAGGCATTGTGGAGCTGATGGGAAAGCTCCACATCGAACCGTATAATGAGGATCAGCGCAAAGGGCTTATCCGGCATGTAGTCGTGCGGTATGGTGCGGTAAGCAAACAGATCATGATCGTTCTTGTATTGAATTCCAATGTGTTTCCGGCAAGGAGGAATTTTATACAGGAGCTAAGAAAACGATTTCCTCAAATTACAACAATCGTGCAGAATGTGAATACCAGAAAAACAAGCGTGGTGTTAGGGGATGAGGAGCGTGTACTATATGGTCCCGGGTATATCGAGGATGTTTTGTGCGGTATGACCTTCCGGATATCTGCAAAGTCTTTCTATCAGATCAATCATGAGCAAACGGAAGTTCTTTATCAGCGTTCGGTGGAGCTGCTGGAGCTAAGTGGTAAGGAAACGGTGCTGGATGCATATTGTGGAATCGGGACGATTGGGATGTATGTATCACGCTTCGTGAAGCAGGTGATCGGTGTGGAAATCAACCGTGATGCTGTAGAGGATGCCAAAATCAATGCGAAGATCAATCAGATATCCAATATCCGTTTTGTTTGTGAGGATGCTGGGCGCTATATGACAAGGCTTGCGGCTGAGAAGAAGCGGCTGGATGTCGTGATTATGGATCCTCCCAGAAGTGGAAGCAGTGAGGAATTCATTAAGAGTCTGGTACGGATGAAGCCGAAACAGGTATTGTATATCTCATGTAATCCGCAGACGCAGATTCGCGATTTGCAGATGTTTGAGCGTATGGGATACCGGGTACAGGGCAAGCTGGTTCCGGTGGATATGTTCCCGCATACGGTTCACGTTGAGACGGTCTGTTTGCTGTCAAGAAAATAAAATCAAGTGCTGAAAAGTGGCGTATTTCCGGGCTTTTTGTAAGGTTAGCATCATCAGAGAAGCCTTGCGGAAAGCTCGGTTTTCTTGTATGGAAACATATCTACTTTTCGGTCAGATTGTAGAGAATTTGAGTAAACGGAGAATAGCGGTAGGGTTTAGGCTGTGGATTAGATGTCAGAGGTTGTGGCATTAGGATTGTTGTCAGAACCGACCGCAGTTCAAGCTACTCGATACTAAAGGGCAGACTTGGCAGTGGGATAGATGATATTAAAGGAGGAACGAAAGTGGGGAAAGCAATAAAATCTATTGAGACAAAATATAATGGTTTTCGATTCAGAAGCCGCTTGGAAGCTCGCTGGGCTATTTTCTTTGACATGGTTGGTTTGAAATATGAATACGAAGTTGAAGGATTTGAGATGAATGGTATTCGTTATCTCCCGGATTTCTATATTCCAAGCCTTGACAGATGGTTTGAAATTAAAGCTAAGCCCTTAAGCGAGCGTGAAATGAAAAAGTGTGAGGAATTTTGCTTTAATAAAGACCATGCGAATATCAAATTCTCAGTTTTGGTTGGCTCGCCGGAAGCAGTTAAAATAGATAAGTTTGCTGGTATTATGGAGTATGTTTGGGAATGGTCATCAGAGAAGTATCCTGAAAATGTTAGGTTTCTTGCACCAAAAGAATTATCAGAAAAGGAATACTATTCTCGCTTTATGCGTGGACTGTGGATTGTCCCTGATGTAACAGAAGAAGAACTTGCTAAAGCAGCAACAGCCGCACGTGAAGCAAGGTTTGAGTTTGGCGAAACACCTTCTATAAGAGGAAAGGATGAGTGAAATGGTAGATAGTACGTTAAAGAAGGAATTAATAGCGCACAACATTTATTCTGCTTGGCAGTTTATTGAATATACGGAAAAGAATATTGCTACAGTACAGTACTGTTCGGATACAATTAAGAATATAATCGACAAAATGACTACTAAAACAGTTCGTTGGCAACAGAATATATCATCTGATTTTGTTGATGAAGTTACTGAAGATGGGAAAAATGTGAAGCATTTATCTGTAACGACTGAAAATGCACCGACATATGAGGTAAGAGTTGCAGGTGAAAAGATAGACCCGTGGTTTTTATTTGATAAACTACTTCGCGATTTTTTTCAGTATACTATGAATACATTTGACTCTATGAGTCAGATAATAAACGCTGGAATTTTAGCAAATAAAGGTAAAAAGGTGGATTCTGTAGATATTCAAATAATGGTTAGGTGCTTTAACCAGCAGACCTACAGTGCCGCGTTTCCTAAGATGCAATCATGGCTTAATAAGATATCGCAGTCAACAGAATTTAAATATATTGAAGCTATCAATAATAGAACTAAGCACACTGGAGATATTGCAAATAAACTTTCAATGGGGATTCTGGGAAGTTCTAATAGGGCTGAAATCGGCCCGTTCTTCCGTAAGGATATACAACATGGGAAAAACGAATTATCTGACCAGTTACTCGCAACTCTTGATTTTTTAAATGATTCATGGGATGAATTTCAGAACGTGTTTAAAGAGGAATTTGTAAGGGACGTATACGTTCAAAACAGAAGACACGGAATATCTGGAGTACGTCAACAAAAGCTAAAAAATGAACCAGATAAAGATTTGTCATATGCATATATTGAAGTGAATGGAAGTTTTGATACAATGCCAGATGAATTATATATTCTTCTGGTTACTGAGCGTGAAGATGACATATACGCACATGAATGTCCGTTTAATACTATTTTAGTAACTGGTTCTAGCAATATTGATGTTCTGGGAAGATATAAAGCTGAGGATGTAATTGGCGACGACTGTCTATTGCATTACAGAAAATATCGAAAAGACACAGAAATTATAGGTGGCATCTGTATGTTTTATGAACAACAAGAAAAGACAGTATTTTATCATGCAAATCCGTATTTTAATGTTGAATCAATTTCAGATGATAATGAATTTTTAACGAGAACATCTATGCCCTTTTAACTTTGAATAACAAAGACAGCCCTCCCGGCCATCACGGTCAGGAGGGTTTCGTGCGTCTATGGGGCTTATGCATCCACATCAATGCTGACATCAGATTTCAATTCAACTGTGATGCGGTCATCCCAGATGGTGATCTGCTTGATCCAGCGTCGCACTAGTGATTCATCGAATTCTGTAAGATAGGTGGTCTGTTGCGAAATGTAATCCTGCAGGTCGTTAATTCTCTTTATCTGTTCATCTCTTGCGGCTGTATCAACGGTTGTTTTCTGGCGAAGTTCTCGGAGTTTGAAGATCTCATCCGCTATTTCGTCGTAGTCCTCTTTGCTGTTGGCTTTCTGGATCAACTCTTGTTGTAGAGCCATCAGTTTCTCGTCAATGCTGTCAATGGCTGTTGCCTGCGAAGCTCGAATGACTGCAGCAATGTTAAGCTGAAGCTGTGCTTGGTAATTGCTTTTGTCGCCAAGCAATTGATTTATTGCTTTGACGACAACATCCTGAAGAACCAGCTCATTGATGGTTCGAGCGTGGCATTCAAGCCCGGTGGATTCTAACCTGCTGATGCAGCGCCAGACAATTGACTTGACGCCTCGGTTGTTCCAGTGGAGCCTTCGGAACATTTCACCACATTCTCCGCAGATGACGATTTGGGAGAAGCAGTGGTTGCAGCTATAGCTTCGTTTCTTGCCGTTGGCACTGGTTTTTACTAATCGCCTGCGGACCAGTTCTTCCTGTACTTGCAGATAAATGTCTTTCGGAATAATGGCTTCGTGGTCACCTTCTACATAGTATTGCGGAACAAGACCGTTATTTTTAACTCTGGTCTTGTTTAGAAAGTCAGTGGTGTAGGTCTTTTGGAGCAGAGCATCACCGATGTATTTTTCGTTACGGAGAATTTTGTTGATGGTGCTTGTGTGCCACTTTTTCCCTCCGGCACCAGTAAGGATACCGTCACGCTCCAGGCCTGCAGCAATCTTGTCCATACTGAGACCTTCTAAATATTCTCGATAAATACGCTTTACAGTTTCGGCCTGTTCTGGATCAATGACTAAATTCCCATCTGCGTCCTTTGTATAGCCAAGGAAGCGATTGTGGTTGATTTGCACCTTGCCTTGCTGGTAGCGATATTGTAAGCCCATTTTGACATTCTGACTTAAGGACTGTGATTCCTGCTGGGCCAGAGAAGCCATGATGGTGATAAGAACTTCACCTTTGGCATCCATTGTGTTGATGGACTCCTTTTCAAACAGAACCGGTATGTTCATGTCCTTGAGCTGCCTTATGTATTTCAGGCAGTCTAGCGTGTTTCTGGCAAAGCGGCTGATGGATTTGGTAATAATCATATCAATGTTACCAGCTTTACAGTCATCAATCATACGATTGAATTCTTCTCGCTTTTTGGTGTTGGTGCCAGATATACCGTCATCAGCATAGATTCCGGCGAATTCCCAATCAGGATTTTTCTGTATGTATTCTGTGTAGTGCTCGACCTGAGCTTCATAACTTGTAGCCTGCTCATCGCTGTCTGTACTGACGCGGCAGTACGCTGCGACTCGGAGTTTTGGCTTTTCTTCTTCCTGCTTTCTGGCGTTACTTCCAACCTGTCGCCTTGCAGGAATTAACATTACATTTCCCATTATTTACTCTCGCTTTCTATGAGGCTGTACAGATATTCTGCCTGCTTGACGGGATTGTCATAAAGGGCAGTGACCTCACCCATATGAAAACGGGTAGGTATCTGTAGCTTCCTCATTTGTGTTTGCTTATTATTTCGTCCGAGTGCAGTGGCTCGGCGCTTGCGTTCCTCTTGTGCTTTTTGGTAGGTACCTTTGTCGATAATAGCAGGATAGAAACTGTCTCCAAGATAATGGGCGGTTTCCATCAATCGCTTAGCGGTGCCGTGATAAGTTTTAATTCCGGCAGCAGATGCAGCCTTTGATAAGGACATACCACTCAGATAATTTTTGTAAAGCTGTCTGAGCTTATCTGCAGCCGGTTGATCGATAACTGCGATACCGTTTTCTATCTTATAACCAAATGGTGTATGGCCCATCTAATCACCAATCCTTTCTGTGAATGTCAGACCGCATTTCATAACAAACCTGATTTCATTTCTACTCATGACTTCAATGTGGTCTGCGTAGTTTTCAAAAAGCTCCTCGCTGTAGGCTGTAAGCATATCGGTATGAGACACAAAGTGGAGCAGAAGCCTGGTTTCCGTAACCTTGGCTGCGTCACCGGTCATTCCGATGGTAATTGCTTCAATGTCAGAGCGATATGTCTCTGCCTGCAGGAGGAGTTCATTTGTTTCTTGATTATATAGAATCTGGTCGATATAGCCCTGTGCCATCAGTTTGGTTAATGCTTCACGTTGCTCACTGTTTTGAGCGATGAGTTGCTCCAAGTGCTGAATGCGATGAATGGCCTCGTCGCCAGATGAGTTTTCAAGTACTTTGAGATAAGGAGTAAGTATCAAACGATAGCCATAAATGAGCTTGTTTAGCATTGTAATGAATGCGGCTTTTATCTCATCATCCCTTACATATTTCATATGGCAAGATTCCTTATTCTTCAGGTGCGTGTTGCAGGCCCAGGCGACATACTTATATGTGATGCAAGAGTGTATCCTGCGCTTGAAGGTGTCTCCGCATTCTCCGCAGATTATTTTTCCTGAGAATGCATAACGTTGCTGATATTTATCGCTGCCTTTTTCAATACCTTTTTCTGCGGCTCGTTGATTAACCAGAGCATTCGCTACGTCGAAGTCTGAATGACTGATAATCGCTTCGTGGTGATCCAGAGCCATGTACTGGTCAACCTCACCATAATTTGTGTGCCGATTGAAGTTTTCATCCGTATATGTCTTTTGAAAAATGACATCACCGGTATATTTTTCATTGGCGAGAATGCCTCGAATAGTGCTGGAAGTCCAGTTGGTGTTTTTCTTGGATGGAACCTTTTCTGCGTTTAGTTCATCGGCAATAGCGTTTGTGCTTTTTCCTGAAAGAATATCCGCAAATATTCTTTTTACGACAGCAGCCTGATCTGGATTGATGATCATATTTTTACCATCCCAATCGTAGCCGTAAGGAGTGTAGCCGAGTTTGTAGGTTCCATTTTGAAAGCGGCGCTTCACCGACCATTTCGCATTTTCGGAAATGGATGCGGATTCACCTTCAGCCATACTGCTAAGAATGGCGAGGAAGAGTTCACTTTCCATTGAACCAGCGTTTATGTTTTCCTTTTCAAAATAAATAGGAATCTCCAGACTTTGAAGTTTTCTCACTAAAGCCAAGCAGTCCGTCGTGTTTCGAGAAAAACGGCTGATAGATTTGGTAATTACAAAGTCGATTCTCCTTGCTTCACAATCCGTAATCAGGCGGAGCAGTTCCGGACGTTTTTCGGCTTTGGTACCTGTGATACCTTCATCAAAGTAGAGACCGGCGAACTGCCAATCCTCACGAGAATTGATGTATTGTTCATAGTGGCTTTTCTGAGCCTCAAGACTTTCCAACTGAGCGTCACTACTTGTTGAAACACGACAGTAGGCGGCAACTCGGAGCCTGCTATTTATGGCGGTATTCTTTTGTACACCGTCGATTTTGGTTACCTTCTTCACGGTAGTTCACCTCCTCGTTAGTGTCACATATTAGCTCTGAATCCCTTATATATCAAGGAATTTTGGGCATAATCTCAACCCAAAACGGGGAGAATGTTTTACGGTTTATTTCAGTTAATTTGTTGAATTCCGACAAGGAAATAAGTCCAAGCGACAGCATCTTTTCTGAAACTTTTTGCGCATGTAAAAAGTCATAATCTTGTTGAATATCAGACTGTTGTATTGGCTTCGGAGAAGTAGAATCCGGCATTGAAGCTGTAATGTTTTCTTGCATATTTTGCCTCCAATCTGAGGAAGTTCCTCACTACTAAATGGAGGCGAGATGGCAGTTTGGCCGAAAAAAGATAAATAAAAAAGAGGGCCTGCAGGAGATAACTCCCACAGACCCTGTGATTGGTATGCCTTATATCTTTTTGGCAAAATCCAGAGAGATCCATCCGGCTCCGGATTTCAGTTTGCCCCAGAGGGTAGCACCTTCGCCTTTTGATTCCTGGACGATTGTAAAGATGCCTTTGCCGGTGAACTGACCTGTTTTACCATAGTTGGTACCCGGCCCCTTGCGGATATTCAAATTGGCAATGTCTATCTGAACCTTATAAGAAGTATTTGCAGCAGGTGTTTTGGTCGGCTTTGCGGCAGTTGGATAAACAATATTACCAGAGGCATCGAATACCTTATATCCAGCATTCTCATCTGCCTTTTTCTTAGCATTAGCTAGCATCTTGTAGGCACCAAGTTGACTCTTAGAATCAGACCAAGTTTTGCGGACACGATACATTTGTGAAGTAGAAGCAGTGCCGCCACCGGAAGTGGTTTTGGAAAGCTCAGAAGTAACCTTAGCGGCCAGATCACCGAGTCTGGAATATAGCCAGTTACCGGGACAGGACTTGTTCGCAAACCATCTGTGGACCGTCAGCACCATTTCATCAGACTTCGGCGCATAATTTAAAGTCTTATTTTTGTCGGCAAGCCACAAGAGTTTCATTTTTCCGTTACGTCTGCAAACGTCAACGCAGAGCTTGATCAGTGAGTTATAAACAGCACTATTCATTGCATACGGCTCAGACATATCGCTGGCGCACTCGATGGTGACAGCACGCTGGTCATTAGCGTTGGAAGAAGAACACCAACTGCGGTTCTTTTCCTCCACGCAAAGAGAGATACGACCGTCCTTGCCAATGCCGTAATTGCAGCTTGCCTGTCTGGACGGACTGGTAAAGCATCCGCAGATGCTCTCAGCTGACAACTGACCCACCACGCAGTGCGGGGTGATGCGGTCGATACTATGAGTACGCTGTCCGGAGTGATTCGGACTAAGTTTGGTATAAGATATCAGGTTACTGTTTGTGTATGCCATGTTAGTTGTCCTCCTTTGTGCTTCGATCATGAAGCTGTTCTAATACGGTTTTGATTTTCTCTGGGACTGGAAGTCCGAGGTGGGCAGCATTTTCAAGTAAGCTGACGCCTTCGTTGGAAATGTAGAAAAAGATGACTGCAGTACGAAGCACACTGCCAGATCCGATGACATGAATGTCGAGGATATTGGCAATGCCAACGAGCAAGAAAATCAATACCTTTCTACAGATACCTTTGAAGCCAACTTCACTGGAAAGTATGTGATTGGCAATTGCACACATAACGCCGGTGATGTAGTCGATAACAACAAAGGCAATAAGAGCGTAGAGTAATCCATCACAGCCTCCGAGAAAATAACCCAGCCAGCCACCAATGCCAGCAAAGATAAGTTGAATTGTGTTCCAGAATTCTTTCATTGATAAGTACCTCCATTTCTGAAATTAGATATAAGAAAAGCAGCTACCATCTGATAGCTGCGGATAAAAATTAAGCAGTCCTTTTCCACATGTAACATGTGATGTAGGGCTGCAGATTGTTGTGCGCGCTGCCAGAACCAGATGCGGCAGTAGCGCCAGAGATTGTATGTGAATGTGAGCCAGCACTTGTTGTGGTCTTGTTGCTGACTGCTGTATAACCGGATGTGGCATCAATTAAAACTCGATTGCCACCACTGGTTCCCCATGAGGTTTTCTGGTTCTTCAGATCATGAGTATGTCCACCGGCACTGGCTGTTGCCAGCGTTCCTTTTGCATGAGTATGCGAAGGCATTTGTGCTGCGGTCAATGTAACGGTAGAAGCACCACCGGTCTTTTCGACTGTAGCAAAGTTGGTATCATTTGCGTTGACACCAACCGGAACTCGACCTGTTCCCCAAGCAACCCAAGTGCCTCCAAAATAGGTGGATGGATTTGTGTTCTTGACGCTCATGTAAATGCTTCCTACTGGATAGATAGCACCGATTGCCTGTTTGACATATTCACTCAATAGCTTGCCGTAGACCTTTACATCCCATTTTTCAGATACTTCAAAGCAGTTATCTGTTTCTGATACCTTACCAACAGCCACGCCTTTACCGCCACTCTTGAAATCCATGACAACCGATGCTGTAGATACGATGTCCGTGATGCTGATAGTCGTGAAAGCATCTGTTAATTCGTATTTGACTTCATAGGATGTTTCGGTGGAAATCTTACCGCTGCCAAAGGTAAATGCTGTACCGGAGTTGAAGCTGGCAGAAGCGTTGGTCCATGTGCTTGTCCCGGCTACGCGGTAGTAAGTGGCGCGAGTAACTGTATTCTTGGAGCTACAGGATGCAAAACTATAGGATACCGTTGCCTTGATATAGGTGCCATCATCTGATATGGTCCCACTGCTGTTGCATCGCTGTGAGTTGTAAGAGCTAAAGGAAGGTACACTGTAGGCGATAACAGTAATTGACACGGTAGCTGCAGCAGAGGTTCTTCCTCTGGAATCCGTCACTGTGGCAGTAAAAGTAATCGTACCAGAGCTGTTCAAAAATCCAGTAGCGAGAGTAGAAGAGGTGCCAGAGTATCCACCACCGCTGATGCTGTAGGATTTTATGGTAGAGCCATAGCTTCCGGCAGCACCATTGATTGTAAGCGTAGCCTTTGACTTTGACTGTACATAGATGCCCCAGGTGCTTGGAACGCTACCATCAACACGACTCGCTGTCAGGCCGGAAATAGTAGGCTTGACTGAAGCAGGAACTGTTAGAGTCAGCGTGCAGGTTTTCGTACCAATCTTGGTGGAGCCATTGTAGGTGTCGCAGGTAATTGTACAGGTTCCACTTGTGGTACTCGGTATCTGGTTTGCCAATGCGAGAGCAGGTGTCCACGATACAGATGTGGAAGTAGTCTTTGTTGTGATGGTTCCAGTAGCACTACCAAAGGAATAGGTCAGCGTATGGGTGAATGAGGAAGATGCCCTTGAAATAGAAATTGCTGTGGCACTTCCCATATTCACTGATGTTGCCGATACCGATGATGCTCTTGGAATTGTGTTTAGAGTATGGGTTCCACTTGCGGATACGTTGACTGCATAGCTATAGACACCGGCCTCACAGCTTAATTTGAAAGATTTTGTACCATCAGCGCTATGGCTGATCTTTAAGGAGCCGGAGGCCACAATGGTTCCGTTATAGAGTTGAATACGATTATCGGTTGAGGTGGAGTAGACGGTTGTACCGTTAATAACAGCCTTAAAACCACCAGACATGACCCAGCCACTTCCTGAGCCTGAGCCTTTCAGCGTCCATGCAATGGTAGATGTATTGTTGGCAATATCCTGGCTGGATAGCGTCCATGATAAGGTGACAGAACGGCCTTCTTTTGTGCCAGTTGTAATACTTCCGCTGGAAGCCATAATGAATCACTCCTTTATGATGCCGGGCCTCTCCACTTGATAGAGAGGTTACCGTTGTTTCTTGGAATAAAGTCAAACCATCCTCTGGTCTCATTACCAAGGGATAGCTTGTTGCGAATCTCTGCATTGGTGATAACCAAGCTGTTGTTGGAGATATAGGCAATTTTCTGACCGTTTTCTTTGAAGGCCAGTTCATTGTTGGAAAGCTCAGCGGTGAAGGCATTTCCTACTTTGCCAAGCTCAATAAGAGCTCCTTTGAAGCGAATATATTCTTCAAGGAGCTCCTGGTTAGTTGCGATATTGTCCTTCAGCTCATCTGTGACAGCAGAAAAATCCATGCGGATCTCACTACTGTTTTGCGTAATCGTAGATTGAAAATCTTGCTGGATCGTGGCCATTTCAGAGCGTGAGATGTATTCTTCACGGACAGAGAGTCGGATCTGTTCTGAGGATTTTGAAATCTCCGAATAGCACTCACGCACATTTTCCTGAAGAGAAGCAATATCCTCCTCATATCCGGCAACATTCTGAAAAGAGGCCTGACAGGAAGTGATAAGTGCCATAGGCTCACCTCCTAATTGGAAACATCACACTGCAGTGTAAGTAAGCTATCGATATCGGCAGCAGACAGATAAATGACCTTTCCAGTTTTGCTAAAGGTGACTGCATTGCCGTCTTTGTCCTGAGCATACCAGTTATAAGTCAGTGACTGTTTTTCGGTGGCATCTATCCAAGCACTACCGGAATATTTCTGAAGAGTGACCGTTTTAGCTGAGTGACTGATTTTATACCAAAATGCACCGGCTGCAGGATTGGAAGGCGCTGTTTCACTGATTGGACCGAGAAGCGCATCTACTTCCTGCTGGTTGGTACGGACGATAACATATGGGCAGACACCGCCCTGATTATTCTTTACTGTGAAACCGCCAATAGAAAGAAGTTCAGATACGTACGGATCTGATTTATCTTCGACAGTGATAACATCTACATAAGATTTACCATTGTAGGTCATCGTGCATCGATAAGACTGAATATTTACGATGTCGATTCCGGATACCGTCAGAGTAGAAGAGATTGCGCCGGAAATATTCGTCCATTTTCCAGCAGTATATTTTGCCCACTGATAGGTGGCATTTGTGATGGCAGTCGTACCAGAATAAGCAGAGGTAGCAAGGGATAAGCTGCCGGACTGATTCATTACAATTGTGCCGTTTGGAGCATAAACAGAGAATACAACAGCGCTGGTGCCATTACTTCCTCTGGTGGACTTAGCCCATGTAAATTTCTTCACAACAGTTTTACCGGAAATGGTAAAGGTCAAATCGACCGTTCCATTAACCACGCTTTCTCCGCCAAGGGTAGCAGATGCAGCAACTGTAAGGACGACGGAACCAGCAGCAGAGGCAGTTGCCGCAGTGTTAGTTTTTAGTGTCATACCAGAAGGCAACGTTCCAACTGAACAGGTACAGGCTGTCTGTGTGATGCCAACATAGCCGGTGAAAGGAATTGTGATATCCAGCGCGGCAGTTGCTGCACCGGTAGCAGAACAAGCAATTGTTTGTGCTTCATTCCCCAGAATAATCGAAAGACCACCTGTTCCGGCTGCACCCGGAGAGCCTGGAGAACCCTTGCTACCGTCATACATCTTTGTAATTGAAATGGTGTCATAGACATCTGTATCATCTGTAAGTAGCTTGATTTGAGCGACGTTATTGATGAATACAGCATGTGCAGGTTTTACTACGAGAGTTCCACCGGTGATGCTGGTATTGTCAGAAGTGGTCGGATAATCGGCCCATGCACCAGAACTGTTTTTGTACTGCCACTTGGAAATGGAAACACCCTGTACCTGCGCGCTCAGTGTTGCCTGTGATGCTCCGACCAATGCAGAGGAAGTGTTGTATTTGAATACATAGGTGTCAGCAGTCACATAAGCGAGTTTTGCATTCTCGGCATTTCGTACCAGGGTGTAAGTGATATCCGAGGTGATATTGACTGTGTTCTTGGTCTCAGAATCGTAGTAGCTGATATAACAAATGTAAGTAATCATACCAGTGGACGAGGAAGCCAGCACATTACTGTTGACTTTCAGAATTCCTCCGGTAACTTTTTCGTTGGAGTTTAGAGCTGTTTCAGCGCCGCTACCGTCTTTGCGTTTCCAAGTTATGGTCAGACCGGAGGCGTTCAGAGCTACGTTCGTCTGATCAAGGAATACGACTGGTGTCAGTGTCAGATTGGTGCTGGCCCAGCTTGGTGCATAGGTGTGAGGAAGCACATTCGGGTCCTCGCTCTGCGTCTTAGGCAGATTGGATGTAATATAAGCCGACAGCTTTCGCTGGTCTGTAATATCCACGAACGTCTGCTGGCTGGAAGTTAAGATTGTAGGCATTTACTGGCCCTCCTTTATATAGATACTTCACAGTAGAAGGATGCGTTGTCTTGCACATCCTCTGTGGTTACGATGATTGATTTTATTCCGATATGATTCGAATCCCATATGGCATCGGCTTCGTCATTTCCAGACTTTCTATGCCAGACGAAAGCTGTATCCGGAAGCGATGCCGTAATGTCTTTATCCCATGAATAGACCTTGCAGAAGAGCCGACTGTTCTGGCCCTTGTCCTTAAAAATACTGACACCATCAACAATGAGTTCTGTGCGATACATTTTGGAGGATGCAATGCCGTCGACCTTGCCAGAGATACCTTCAATGGTGGCAGTTTGTCCGAGTAGCTCATCCTCGATAGCAGAGAGGTTTTCATTCTGTTTTGCTGATATGGAAGTCAGCTTGATACCACTGGCTCCAATGGTTATGGTGTTCCCAGACGGATTTAAGTAATCTACGGTCTTGCTCATGCAGGCGTAGCGTCCATCAATGCCATGAGGCGGAGACAAGCAGTTCACAAACTGTCTGGCATGAATACTTCCGATATCAGCACCGGTATCTGATTCATCCACGATGGTCAGTTCCATGCTGGTGATACCGGCAATAAGCTCTGCAAGACGGGCCTTTGCTTTACGGAGAAGGTTGCCCGGAAGCGTGACATCCTCCCAGACTTCTGTGGCCCAGATCCAGCCGATTTCTTTTACAGCAGTTTCATCAAATATATAATTTAGCCCATCGTTTACGGAAGTGATATCAACACGTTCATTGGATTCGATTTCATTTCCTTCTTTATCAGTTGTCTTTTTCTTTGCTCCAAGTGGGATAAGAGCTGTAATGCGTTCAGTATGATCACGGGTAATCTTGACATCTGTGAGGTTCTTTCCATATTCCACAGATTGCACAGAACGAGTATTGAACTCTGCAAGGTAGTCCAAAAATTTTTCGGATTCTGTATAGCGGACCATCAAATAACCACCATGTGTATTGATCAGTTTACTTTTGATAGCATCCAAAGTGCAGGAATATTCGGAGTTGCTATAGCTGATATAGTCGTTGTTATCTGTAACTGTAATATTCCCCAGCTTGAAACGCTTCTTTTCTTCGACTGCCTTATTGTGGATAGAGAGAAAATATTCCAACAGACCTTTGAGTGTTCCTTTATAGGAGAAAGGCGGCTGCTGGCTATCCTTGAGATATGCCAGAGCCGATTCGCAGGTCCAAGTGTGGGTATTATAAAAATCACTACCGTCGTTTAAGGCACGACCTTCAAAGACTGTTGCATCGCCTTTTTTGCAAACAATAGTGGAAGCCATCGGACGGATGGAATCCAAATACGGATGATTAAATGGAGCGGACAGTGTCAGGCTGTCGATGTTTTCGGCATCTTCGGTCATCTTTGCTTCTGTAATAGCAAGCTGGGATAACTGTGGATGATAGAATAGCTGACCGTCTACGAAAATACGAAAGATACTCATAGGCGGCCCTCCCTAAATCGAAAGATCGTTGTGCCGTTCCCTTGAATTGTGACTGTATTTCTACCAGCTTGTAATTCAAACTCCGGAAGAGTCCAAGTGCCTGCGCTAAGTGACTTTCTGAAAGAATCACCGCCGATTGTCCAGCTGAGAGCTGTTTCTGCTGAGGTTGTAATAACAGGAACAACAGGCATAAAGTCATTTTCGATAATAAGCGTACCGGAGCCAGTAAGATTAACGATTGTCTCTTCATTGTGGTAACGATAGGAATCTGCATCTTCACAGGAAATCACGAGCTGGCCTTTACTTAAGAGTGGATCATATTCAGATGAAGTCTCTAAAGTACCAATAGCATATAGCTCTGGTTCCTCGCTGGTCGATACCTTTATGAGCTGACCAGCATAGTGGTTTGCCATTTCAGCGATCATCTGATCGTATCTCTTTCTTGTTCCAAGCATGGAAAACGTTAAAGAAAAGCTCCGAGGCTGATAAGATACACGCCCCAGAGCTTTTGTAAAACGAATGGGAGAGTTCCTTCCTGGCACCACAATCGTATTGGATTGCGACTGTGGCACTGGAAAAGAGACAGTTTCTCGAAGCCAGCCCATAGAAGCGACTGATGTTCCGTTTAATTTAATATCAGGTGTCATAGACTGAGCCTCCTTTGTAACTTTTGAGCTTTGCCGAGCTCACCGTCGATTGCCGGGAGCAGATGGCCAACAAGTGTACCGTCCTCAAGGTAGATGCCCTTACTGGAATTATCTGCAATGACTGCCAGATATTTTTCCATTGCACTGGTATTAAGATGACTGGAAATCATCGCTTCCAGCTGTTTGTAGAAACCGGCAAGAGGAAGGATAGCTTCTGCACCGGCTTCACCGCCAGCCATCAAAGAAGATCCGTTCATTCCAAAGATAGTAGGACTAGTCATGATACCACCTTCCTTGTACCAATCAATAGAAAGATGTGGTACAGAAGGTGGAGCGATGGACAGTTTGCCAGTCACCTTGAAATGTGGCAGTTTGATGTGCGGAAGAGAAATCTTCATGCCGGAGAAAAATCCCTTGATAGCATCAACCACGCTTTTGACTTTGTTTTTAGCTGCCTCGATAGGAGTAGTGATGGCGGATTTTATGCCGTTCCACACGGAAGTAGCAGTTGATTTGATCCCATTAAAGATGCTACTAACTGTACTTTTTACAGAATTAAATACTGTTGTGACAGAGCTTTTGATGGCGTTAACCGGAGTTGTAACAGCGTTTTTTATTGCATTCCATACGGTGGTTGCTGTGTTCTTGATAGCATTGAACACAGTCGTTACGACAGACTTGATGGCATTTACTACTGTGGTCACCACTGTCTTTATCGCATTCCACACAGTAGAAAATACCGTCTTGATGGCGTTCATCACAGTGCTGATCACAGATGCCACTGCATGAATGACAGTTGTCACCTTGGATTTAATAGCATCCCAGACTGAGATAATAATTTCCTTGCAGTTCTCCCAGATAAAGCGAAATGGAAGTGTAATAATATCAAAAGCAGCACTTAAAATGGAACCTATCGCCATGATACCGACGGTTACGACATTTTTCAGTGTCTCCCAGATGGTGGTAAAGAACGTAGCAATACCATTCCAGATTCCTTCAAAGAAGGTCTTGATATTTGTCCAGACTTCATTCCAGCTAGTGCCAAACCATCCAAGGACGACATCTGCAACGCCCTTGATAACATTGAGAATGTTGGTAAAGAAGCTACTGATTCCGTTCCAGATAGAAGAAAATATTTCCTTTACACCAGTCCACGCCTGTGACCAATTCCCGGTAAAGATGCCGATAAAGACATCCAGAATGCCGGTGATTACACCAGTTACTGTGGAGAGAATATTTGCAATGTTGTTAAATACTCCTTCAAAGATTGGAGCGAGAACCTGACAAAAACCATTCCACACAGTCTTTAGAACATCCACGATATCAGTGAACTGAAACCCCAGAGCATTCAGCCTGTCAACAATGCCCTGACAAAAACCGGAGATAGTATCTTTGATACGGTTCCAAGTCCCGATCATTGCATCCCGGAAGCCCTCGTTGGTTTTCCAAAGGTGAACAAAGGCAGCTACCAAAACGGCAATAACAGCAACAACAGCCAACACGGGAGCAGAGATGCCACCAAGTGCGGCACCGAGTTTTCCAAGAACGCCGGTTCCACCTTGAATGGCGATCTTCAATTTGCTAATACCATTTGCCAGCTTCACAAAGCCCTGCATAGCCACACCAATTTTCGAGATGGCTGTTCCGATGATGACAAGCAATGGACCGATTGAGGCGACCAAAAGAGCAATGGTAACAATGGTTCTCTTGGTGCCTTCATCCATTCCGTTAAGTTTATCTACGAAACCTTGCAATTTCGATACGATGGAGCGGATAGCAGGCATCAGGATATCACCAAAAGAAATGGCAAGCTCCTGAAGCTGAGACTTTAAGATAGTAAGCTGACCGGCAAGATTATCCTGCATAGTCATAGCCATTTTTTCGGCTGATCCGTCACAGTTATCAATTGCAGAGGAGAGCTTATCAATATCGCCTTGGCCAGCATTCATCAGAGCCAGGAAGCCGGACATTGCATTTTTGCCGACGAGTGATTCAGCGGCTTGAGCTTTTTCGGATTCTGTTAAGTTTCCAAAAGCAGAACGACAGTCAGCTAAAATATCAGAAAGGTCACGCATGGAACCATCTGCGTTGGTAGTGGCGATAGTGACATCTCCGATGGCCTTACCACTGATTTTTACATCACCGGCAAGATTATTCATAATAGTACGAAGGGCGGTACCAGCCTGAGAAGACTTGATACCGGCATTGGCCATAAGGCCGATGGCTTCCGCAGTATCCTCAGCGGAGAAACCAAGTGCACCAGCGATAGGAGCACAGTACTTGAAGGTTTCACCCATCATGGATACATTCGTATTTGCATTGGAGGATGTTGCAGCAAGGATGTCTGCAAAATGGCCGGAGTCTTTGGCTGAAAGTCCGAAGGCAGTCAAGGCATCGGTTACGATGTCAGAAGTTGTTGCTAAGTCCTCACCAGAGGCAGCAGCAAGGTTCATGACACCCTCGATACCATCCAGCATATCTTCAGTTTTCCAACCGGCCATCGCCATGTAGTTCATAGCTTCTGCGGCTTCTGTTGCGGAGAATTTAGTTTTAGCACCCATCTCACGGGCTTTATTTCTGAGAGCATCAAAGTCCTTACCTGTAGCACCAGAAACAGCAGCCACCTGACTCATTGCGGAGTCAAAGTCAGCTGCTGTTTTTACTGCGGCAACACCGACACCACCAATTACGGTGGTCACGCCCATCATCTTTTTACCGGCACCAGCGATGGAATTACCGACGGTCTCCATCTTTTTACCAGCCACATCTATTTTAGAAAGCGCAGTGTTTGTAGTGGCAGCTTCTTGCTGCAGGCGTCGTAATTCTTCCTCGGTCTCTACGATCTCACGCTGAAGAGCGTCATATTTGTCCTGACCGAGTTCTCCATTTTCCAACTGTTGCTTGGCCTGCTCCTGTGCTACCTTGAGTGAATCCAGCTTTTCCTTTGTGGCTGCGATGGCATCTTTCAAGAGTCTTTGCTTTTGAGAGAGTAATTCTGTATTGGAAGGGTCCAGCTTCAAGAGGCGGTTGACGTCCTTCAGGGCAGACTGGGTAGAGCGGATTGAAGTATTGACCGTCTTTAAGGCTTTATCTAGGCCAGTCGTATCGCCACCGATTTCAACAGTGATACCTTTGATTCGATTTGCCACTTGTACGTCACCTCCTTAGAATTTGTCGAAGTCCTCCTGTGTTGCGATTTGCTGGTATTTCACATCGTCATTTGCTTTTTCGGTCCAAATGTCCATCACCATTCCAATGGTTAAAAGGTCAAGGTCTCTGATAGAGATACCGATTTCAATACAACGCAGGAGAAACAACGGTGTGGTCATTTCCCGGCTACTGCGATGAAGTTTTTTTTAGATTCAATTTCTGTCTGAAGATTCATGCCCCAGAGTTCGAGAATTTCAGGAAGTACCTCATAGATGGAGAACATCTCAAATTCATCCAGCCACTCTTCAATGGTTGCCGGAATACTGTGGTCAGCATGGTAAGCCATGATATAGGCTACGTTCTCGAAAATCTCCAAGTCTTCGATCTCAAAGGATGAACCATCATCAGAATTACCCTTATAGGATGATTCAAGGCGTGAGAGGTCTTTGAAGATATCACGCTTGAATTTTGCACGGTAGAGTCTGGGAATAGTAGCGGAGGAACGGAATTTGACCTGCTTATCACCGATTGTAATTGTTTTTTCTAACATGTCTTACGTCCTCCTTATCCTTCTGTCTTAGGTACCGGCACATAAACCTGCTGGTACCAGTTCTTATAAATTTCTGCATCTGTCGCATCACCGGTGCGGCTCTTGACGAGACCATCCTCTCTAGGATCAGCGGTAAGCGTGAGCTTTTCTTTACCCGGCTCGATGGTATCCTCTTTAGTCTCAGATTCAATGGAAGGACGAGAGGAAGTGCAGTTGTAAAGCACATGGCGAATGCTTCTGACATCACCGTCAAACTCAAAGAGCAATGCGAACTTCTCAAGTTCGGTGATGGTTGCATTTTCAATAAGCACGCCGTTGTTATCAAGCTCTTCTTTCAGAATTTCTGTACGGAACCATTCCGGAATGAGTGCGATTTCCAAATCACCACTGTAACCGTTGTTGGCAGTGGAACGGAAATATACGATACCATCGGCATAGAACGGAGAACTGTCACCCTCGGCATCCAAGCTGATGCTGACTGCACCGGGAATAGCCTTCGGTTTAGCGTAGGTAAAGGAGCCGTCCTCACTACGAGTGAGCTTGGCGGCATGAACATTTTTCAAGTTATATTTGACTTTATTGCCCATGTTGATTAAACCTCCATTTCAAATGTGTAGAGGACTTCATAGAGCTTTTCGCTCTCAATCCAGACCTCTGTTTTGTTATAAAAAATGCCGTGCTCATCAAGCACAGCTTCCAGTGTTGCTTCCAATGCCGGGTCTTTGCTATCACAGTAGAGCTCAATATTAACCTCGTTGATTTTGTAATAGACACGGCCATCTGCGGAGAAGTTATCGCTTCCCGGAAACAGGTAGCAGATGAATGGTGGATTTGGCGATTCTCCTTCAGCAAAGTGGTCATAGGCAAAGGGAAGGGCCATCTCCGATAGGATTTGCAGTAATCTATCCATTTTTCAGACACCTCTCAATCTCAGATTCAAGTTCTTTGATACCGGCTTCTTCTGCAGGAGCGATGTGGGAACGACCGGCCACACGGCCACCGCCGCGCTTGGCATGACCAAATTCCAGAAGATGAGCCAACTGATAGCGATTTCTGGAATACACAGTGACCTCCAGTGATTTGGAGGTTTCCTTTGTATTCTTCACAGACCAGCTCTTGCCGTAGGCACCAGTATCTTTTGGAGCAGTACTTTGTATCTGCTTCTTTACAGTGTTACCGGCTTTTTTGACAGCAGCTTTCATATCTACCGTCGCAAGGTCAGCATATTCGGTGAGATCCTTCATAACAGCTTCGGCAAGACCGTCAATTTTTACTTTCTGGGCCATGTCACCGCCTCACTTTCTGACAGGAGAGTTTGATACATTTTTGCTTAAAATTCATATGGTCTACTGCCAAAATATCGTATAGTTCACTTCCAAACTGTACCCGATATCCAGTAGAGGTAAGAGCAGCAGCTTTCTTACAGTAACGGATCGTAAAATCAATCTTGGAATCATCCACGACAAGACCGGCATCGGTGGATTCTTTTCCGGCTTCCGCACTAACGGTGGCATAGCAGGTGTAATAATCTTTCCAAGTGTTCTTTCGATTTCCAATTGAATCTGAGATAACTTCATTCTTCTGAATGTAGATGCGGACATTGAGTAGCTCAATATTCATCAGAAAGCCTCCTTTCTGGAACCGAAGAGAAGAGAGCGCAAAGTCAGTGTCAGAGCATGATGGTCAGCTTCCTCACGATGTTCGTAGAGGTAGGCTACCGCATAATAGACAGCAGGCTTTGCATTCTCACTTTCTTCAAAGACATCTTCATTCTGCCTTGTAATATCCATGCAGAGGCGTGTAGCCGATGTGATGAGCGTCTCGATGAGGAAATCGTCATCATCAAAATCCACTCGGAGATACTGCTTCATTTCTTCTAAAGTGACAATCATCGTTTATCGCCTCCAATCGTAAAAGGAAGGCAGCGTCTCATAAGAGAAGACGCTACCTTTCATGCTTAGCCCTTAGAAGAACCACTGAGTTTCAAAATCTGTACTGCTTCCGGAAGAATCAGCTTGCCATCGACACGTTCCTTTGCTACATAGCCAATCATACCGTTGCCTGCAAAGAGCTCAGTGAGCTGCTTGAAGGAGCGAGTACCACGATCACCAATGTTGTAATAGCTATAATCACCGAAAGCGATAGCATTCTCCGGCGCATATGCAGAGGTATGAACGGCATAGCCAAGTACCTTATCCGGTTCACCGGTCTGATAAGATGGCTACCAGATGTATGCACCATTGTTATCCTTCAGCTTGCGGAGCTGTGCCAGTGTTTTATCATTCATGATGAAACTTGCGTTTTTGCGATACGGACGCTTAAGAGCGTATACCAGGTCAAGCATATCATCAGACTTGATCGCAGCAGAAAGCGTACCTGCTACCGTGCCGCCGCCAGTCGCAACGAAAAGGCCGGTCGGTTTGCCGGAACCGTCACCGTTGAGGAATGCATCCTCCTCGGCATTTGCCAAAGCCTTACCAAACTGATTGATGATGTAATTTTCAAGACCGAAGGCATTATCATAGAGAAGTTCTTCGGTGACCTTGATAGCTACATGGAGTTTGTGCGCATCCAAAAGGATCTGACTGAAGGTCGCATCAGAAAACTGAAGTGCGCCACCTTCCTCAATCCATGCAGCCGCAGGTTTCGTAGCAGCGATGTTGATCTTATGCTCACCGGAAGTCGTGATAGTGTGTCCAAGACTTCTCATGATGTTTTCTTCGGTAAGAACATCAATCAGACGATTGTCATATTCCTCCGGTACAAGGTAGCCGCCGTCAGCGTCCACACCTTCTTGCAGAATATTGGATACCTGACGAAAGTTGGTGCGAAGTGCCTGAAGCATACCATTCTTGTATTCATCAGAAGCACGACCAGTTTTTGCAGGTTTATCGGTGGCAGAATTCCCCGGCTTAGAAGTGAGAGGCTTGTTTACTGGCTTATTAAGCTCGGCCTCCAATGCTTCTTGTCTTTCAAGACGAGCAATTTCCTTACCAAGATCGGCGATTTCCTGTTCCATTCTGGAATAAGTAGCATCGTCCTCGGCAGTAAGAATACCTTTCTCGGTACGGTGAGAATCGAGAAATGCCTTGGCAGCATTCCATGCTGTATTGCGCTTTTCACGCAGTTCTAAAATAGTCATAGTTGAATACCTCCATTAAATGTATTGTTTGATTAGGTCAAGACGCTCCATGAGAGAATCCACAGAGCGTTCCGGTGTTTCAGGCTTCTTAATGCGGCACTTTGCAGCCAGCTTATCCATAAGAGAATTGGTCACCGCTGCACGAGAGAAGAGCATCGGGCCAGTCGTATTATTTTCTACAGGTGTTTCTGCAGGCCTTGCCAGGATTCCGTCGGCAAAACCCATATCGATAGCTGTGTGTGCATCCATCCAGGTTTCTGCATCCATGAGATGAGAGAGCTTAGCACGGCTCATGCCCGTTTTGATTTCATAGGCGTTGATGATGGATTCCTTGACTTCATCCAACATGGCGATAGCCTTTTGCATTTCAGATGTATCTCCCATAGCTGCAGTCATCGGATTATGAATCATAAGCATGGAAACTGGTGATACCAGTACCTTTGTGCCAGCCATAGCGATGACAGATGCAGCGGAGGCTGCGATGCCATCAATCTTTACGGTTACATTGCCGGGATACTCCATCATCATGTTGTAAATCTGAGCTGCGGCTACGCAGTCGCCTCCCGGAGAGTTAATCCAAATGGTGATGTCTCCGTTTCCAGCAAACAGCTCATCTCGAAAGAGCTTAGGCGTGATATCGTCATCAAACCAGCTTTCCTCTGCGATGGTGCCGTTTAGAAACAGTGTCCTCTCCAGTGTCTGTTCCTGCGTCTCTTGATTGGTCACCGTCTGATTCTTCCACTTCCAGAATTTCTTCATTGTTCTCGTCCTCCTTTCCGGCAGCAGTGGTCGCTGCGAATATTCCTGCATCCTCCAGCTTGGTCATGTTCCCATTGATGAGATATAAGTCACCACCAAGTTCCGGTGGGATGAGGTCCAGGTTTTCAAGTTCACGGATATCGTTTGCAGACATCCAGCCATTCTGTCTTGCAGTGGCATAACCGTTCATTCGGCTTTGATAATCACCACGCAAGAGACCGTCGACATTGAACTTTACAAAATAAGCAGCTTTCTCAGAATCAGATAGAAGGGCTCGGTTAATGGACTGTTCCCAACGGACAATCCAAGGCTCCAAGGTGTACTTCACAAATTCTAGAGATTGCTGCTCAATATTAGAAAAGCTCGATTTTTCCAGATCACCGACCATGTGAGGCGGCACTCTAAAGATTCGAGCTATTTCATCAATCTGAAATTTTCTTGTTTCCAGAAACTGTGCTTCATTTGGGGAGATGGAGATAGGCGTGTATTTCATGCCTTCTTCCAAAACAGCTACCTTATGAGAGTTGTTTCCAGAGAAGCCTTTGGTCCAACTTTCTCTGACAGCTTCCGGATTTTTCACGGTACCGGGATATTCCAGTATGCCTCCTGGTGTGGCACCGTTTGCAAAGAACTTAGCACCATATTCCTCGGTCGCAATTGCAAGACCGATAGCGTTTTTAGCCATAGCAATAGGAGAGTAACCGACCAGACCGTCAAAGCCAAGGCCTGGAATGTGGAGTACATCTGATGGCTTCAGGATGACTGTTCCATTTTTCATAGTTGGTGCATCGGAATCTTGCATTTGATATTGGTAGTAGAGGTGCCCTTTATCGTCACGATCCACACTCATTCGATTGGCCATTAGCGGATAGAGTGCGATGACTTCGCCTTTGCCATTTCGGATAATTTGCGTATAGGCATTTCCATAAAGGAGAAGATGCGTCATCAAGGTCTCTCGGAAAACGAAGGATGTCATTTCCGGATTTGGCTCATCATGTATCAATCGGTATAGTGGATGTTTGATGGCTTTTTCTTTGCTACCAGAGTCTGTGTATTTATAGACATGGACTGGAAGCCCAGCGATGGACTCCGAAAGAATCCTGACGCAGGCATAAACTGCAGTCATCTGCATGGCGCTTCGTTCATTGACGGTTTTGCCGGAGTTGCTTCCACCAAAGAGAAAGCGGTAGGCACTGCCGTTTGTACTGTTGGTGGGCTTGTCTCTTGAGTGAAACAGTCCTGATAAGAATCCCATAACTATTCCTTTCTGCCGCAAAGGGCGTATAAAATTCAAAGTTTTGTCATAAAATAATCTATGCAAATGCTTGCAATCGCAAGCAAAAGCGGATATAATAAAGAAAAAGGAGGCGATATTATGGCAAATACATCTGCTGTTTATGCAAGAATAGATACCAATCTCAAGGATAATGCTGAGAGCATTCTTTCTCAGCTTGGAATTTCTCCATCCAGTGCAATTCAGATGCTTTATAGCCAGATTGTACTGAGGAAGGGTATGCCATTTGAACTGAAACTTCCTTCTTCTAAGCCATTAGCTGTTGGTGCAATGACCAGAGAACAGCTTGATGCAGAACTCCAGAAGGGTGTTGATTCCATCAAAGCAGGAAAGGTATATTCTGCAGATGAAGTCGATGTGGCACTTGCAAAGGAGTTTGGCATATGACAGATAGCTATAAAGTCGGCTATTCTGTAGATGCGCTTGACGACTTACGTGAGATCTATTCGTACATTGCGAATGAACTCCTTGTTCCAGAAACTGCTACCGCTCAGCTGGGCCGCATCCGAAAAGAGGTTCGTTCATTGGATTTCATGCCAGCTCGTTATGCGTTAGTTGACTGGGAGCCTTGGCATTCGATGAAAATGCATCAGCTTCCTGTAGACAACTTTATTGTGTACTACCTTGTTGATGACGAGGAAAGGGCAGTTACAGTAGCTCGAATATTCTACGGTGGCCGTGATATTGAAGGAATCATAAATTCAAATAAATAAACAGTAATGGAGCTTTTGGTGTAAAAACAAGGGCTCCATTTTTATATGAATAAAATGCCTCTTTCATCGTAGACAGAAGCACCGGTATTGTTTCCACAGCGGATCGCACGGTCAAGCCCCATGATGGTGGCAACAGCTCCGTCGATTTTCTCTGTGGATTTTTCTTTGTCTGCCTTTATATTTCCTGCCGGATCAGTGCGGATATAAAGGTTATCCATCATCCATCGAAGCACCGGATGACCACCGTGGGCTAGCTTTTGCTCCAGCGTCAGCTTCATGAGTTCTTTTGTCGGTGGAGACATATCCTTAAATCCCTGACCGAACGGAACAACAGTAAAGCCCATGCTTTCAAGGTTCTGAACCATCTGAACAGCTCCCCAGCGGTCAAAGGCAATCTCACGAATATTGAAGTGCTCTCCAAGACGCTCGATGAATTTCTCGATGTAGCCGTAATGAACAACATTTCCTTCGGTTGTCTCCAGAAAGCCTTGACGTTCCCAGACGTCGTAAGGAACATGGTCTCGCCTTACTCGAAGATCAAGCGTATCTTCCGGTATCCAGAAATATGGTAAGATACAGAACTTGTCATCCTCATCCAGCGGAGGAAATACCAGCACGAAAGCTGTAATATCTGTGGTGGAGGAAAGATCCAGACCACCGTAACAGACGCGACCCTCTAAGGATTCTTCATCAACCTTGAACGAGCAGGCATCCCATTTTTCCATTGGCATCCAACGAACTGCCTGCTTGACCCACTGGTTAAGTCTTAGCTGTCTGAAGGAATTCTCCTCGCCGGGATTCTGTTTTGCAGATTCACAGGCAGCTTCAACTTTGTCGATACCGACTGTGATACCAAGAGAAGGATTTGCTTTCTTCCAAACCTCCGGATCTGTCCAGTCATCGGCTTCATCGGCACCATAGATGACAGGATAGAAGGTCGGATCGATTTTTCTTCCTTCCAAGATGTCCTTGGCCTTCTGATGTGTTTCATAGCAGATGCTGTTGGTATCTGTTCCGGCGGTTGTGATAAGGAAGTAAAGCGGCTGCATCCTGGCGTCTCCGGAGCCCTTAGTCATAACATCAAAGAGCTTTCGGTTGGGCTGAGTATGTAGCTCATCGAATACAACGCCATGAATGTTGAAACCATGCTTTGAGTAAGCCTCGGCGGACAATACCTGATAGAAGCTGTTAGTCGGTTGGTAAACGATACGTTTCTGGGAAGCGAGAATTTTTACTCTCCGATTCAGTGCAGGACACATACGTACCATATCGGCAGCCACATCAAATACAATGGTTGCCTGCTGGCGGTCAGCTGCACAGCCATACACCTCAGCACGTTCTTCGCCATCACCGCAGGTAAGGAGCAGGGCGACGGCAGCAGCAAGTTCCGATTTGCCCATTTTCTTAGGAATTTCCACATAGGCAGTGTTAAACTGTCGATAGCCATTCGGTTTCAAAGTGCCAAAGATATCCCTTATAATCTGTTCCTGCCAGTCGATGAGCTCAAACGGCTTACCGGCCCATGTGCCTTTGGTGTGGCAGAGACATTCAATAAAATTGACTGCGTAATCCGCCATCTGTTTATTGTAAGTGGAGTCCGCAGCCATAAAGCGTGTCGGTGTGTAGTTTTCAAGTTTACGCAAATGTATGCGCCTCCTTTCGCAGAAATAAAAATAGCCGCCAGGTGGCGACGTCTATAACGAGGAACAGTCCCATCTGGGACCGTCCTGCCTGATATTATTTTCAGGTGGTTTAGTTTAATTCGTTCAGCAGGATGCTAAGTGCAAGATTGGCTTCTTCGCAGGTGGGCTCGATATCCCAGCCTCTGTCGTAGTTGGCAATCCACTCACCATCCATCTTCAAGCTGAATTTTGAAATCTTACCGCCGTTGATACCGTAATCTTCGTTTGGCTCATCAAAATGCTTGACCCAGTATTTTACGCTTTTGTATCCGCCGTCTTTCTTTGGAATTCCGATTGTTCCTTCTTTCCACATGGTTTATGCCTCCTTTACCGTCATTTGGATTGCAGGAATGAAGGCATGCTCGCCGGTTTTCCAATCGGTGTAGCGAGCTTTAACTGTGGTAAGGCCAGCCATGCTGATGCCTTGTTTCTCGAAAGCTACAAGGGTTTCGAGAAGGCTTGAAAAGGTGGAGCTGATGGTAAATTCGGTGATGCCGTTGGCTCTTAAGGCCTGAGCAATTTCTACAATGTCGTAATCCCAAATAACCTCGTTGAAGTCGATGAGCTCGTTTCCGGTTTCCTTGCTGGTTCTGTATGCCCAGAATAAGGTTGCGTTTATTCCGAGTTCCTCAAGGCTCTTGGCATTCTGTTTAATGGCTGTTTCAAATGTTTTGATTTCTTTCATGGTAGGTTCCTTCTAAAAATGTGTATTCCCTTTTGGTAGTACTATATATCACGCTAAAAGCATATAATAGCAAGTCAATTTGAGCTATATAGTACACAAATATTCAGAGAGAAAACTGTATATATAGGAGAAGTGCTAGTCATCAAGGTGAGGAATTTTTAGGATCTTATTGCCTATTGAAATTTCATAGTATGATCCACAATTTCTGCACATATTAGCCTTGGTCCAAGGACCTTCGAAGATAATATAAGTCGTGGATGTACCGTCTTCAAATGTGACTAATAAACAGTTGGTTGTTTTAACCGTCCATCCAGGATTAATATCTTCATAATATTTTATCTCTGACTCTGATATATGAGATTCAAGTATTTTATAATTCATATACATGGTTCCTTTCTTAAGCGATTTGATGCAATTTATGCAAGTGCATGCATAATAATTGGAGAATCAGATCCTGCATAGTCAAGTGCGCGTATCGTGTTATAATTGATCCATTCCTCAGCATCTGTTTCTTCAAAGCCTTCTTCTTCAATGAGCCATTTAACCATTTTATCGTAATCATAGATGGCACGACTGTCCTCTGTGACTCCGATTAAAGCATCATCGTATGAGAAATCAGTTAAAAGTTTTATGCGACTAATATCATAATCAGCCAATTTATCAAAGCTCGTCATATATAGTGTTTCCTTTCTCAGTTAAATTATCGAAACATAAATTGTGTGTCATCATCAATCCAGAGATACATATCATCAGCAGTTAATATTGCATGATCGGAATAAATTTCAGTGATGATCCCTTGTGTGATGCTGTCCCCATCAAATTCATGTGTTTCATAAATAGTTACTCTTCCTATATTCCAATTTCTCCAGTCTTTTCTAACGGTGTCACCATTAATACTTTTTTCTACAAAAGTTAGCAGAGCAAGTAGATGTTCTACCTTTTGATGTGCGTCAAATTCAGATACACTAATGGAATAGTAGAGAGCTTCTGAATCTGGTTCATAAAACAAACGAAAATAATTTAATGCATCGCTACGTGTTTTGAATTCGTATGTTTTGATCCTCATTTTTTCACGACATTTAAATATTACGAAGTATCGATTATTCATTTGAGACCTCCTTACAGCGATCTACACCGTAGATTATGTTGAGTCCAGATCCGTTGTCCCAATCCACCATGATGCTTCCGGTATCGTCGACACCGATGACGGTGCCACGTGTGCCCACTGGAGGGGCCTGTGCGTCGTTCATCTGGACTAGCTCTATACGAGTGCCAGCTGGATAAAGGAGGCGCTGGCGGGCCACCTGTTCCTTACTTGGAAATTGCATGACCTTCACCTCCTTTGAATGCGCTGTTACCCGGAAGATATCTCATCAGGATTTTGCGGTCCGTTTTGTACTCGTCCCCGATGAAGCCGAGGCGAAGAAGGAAACAGCGGAAAGCGTAGCGCTCGTTGTCTACCGGTTTTTCTGTAGCGCTGATTCGTTTCTGATCCTTGCTCATTTTACAAAGGGCTGCAATCAGTGTGCTGTAGGCGTGGATTTCATCCGGTGCAGGAAGTTCTGAGAACCAAGGGAAGGAAATATTGTCTTCACTCAGTTCAAAGCGAAGGTCATCAATGTGCAGGGCATGCTTGATGAGGAATCCTTTGGCATCCAGAAGGTTGGTGAGGTTTCCAACATTAACATCCTCAAGTGGAATGGTAATGGTAAGTCCTGTTTCGTCTGTAGAAGTTGCTTCAACTTCTGGTCCCTGAGCCGGATGAAAATCTGTTTCTTTCCGGCAGTAGCCGTTTGCGTCCAAGAGAGCAAGCAGTTCGTCGTATTCAGCTTGGCTCACAGTGTCCGGACCCTCAATGTTTCCTTCGCGTGTCAGGAGAAGGTCTCCAATCTGATAGGCGTAGGAAGGAGCTCTCAGGTATTGCGGTTTTGTGTTTGTGTACTCGCCAAGCAGGGCTGCCAGCGGCTTTCTTTCGGTTTCGTTTAAAATGATCTTCATGTGGGTGTCCTCCTTTGTTTTGGTAGTACATATATCACTCTAAAGGCACATAATAGCAAGCAATATCGGAGAAAAACATCAACAAATATGTGCCTTATGGATTGTGTACATTACCTACTTACAAAAGAGTGGCATCCTCAGCATCCGGAGCAATTTCATCGTAGGAATAGGTTAAACCATCACGGATGACGGAAACCTTCTCAGAGGAACCAACTTGCTCGATATAGCGTTTGACGATAACATCGCAGAACTTTTCATCCAGTTCAATAGTGCAGCAGATACGACCAGTCTGTTCGCATGTGATGAGCGTGCTGCCGGAGCCACCAAACGGATCGAGGACCAGAGAATTAGCCATGCTGGAATTCATAATCGGATAGGCCAGAAGAGGAATAGGCTTCATTGTAGGATGATCACCATTCTTTTTAGGCTTATCAAATTCCCAGATGGTCGTTTCTTTTCGTCCGGTATACCATTGATGTTTACCGGATTTCTTCCAACCGAAGAGGCAAGGCTCATGCATCCACTGGTAAGGGCTGCGTCCGAGGACAAGGGATTGCTTTTTCCAGATACAGCAGCCAGAGAGATAAAAACCAGCATCGGCAAAGCCTCTACGGAAGTTGAGTCCTTCGGTGTCTGCGTGGAAAACATAGATAGAAGCATCATCTGCCATCGATTCATACATGCGAGTATAGGCATCAAGTAGGAATTGATAGAAGGCATCGTTTCCCATATTGTCGTTCTTAATCTTTCCGGCGCTACCTTCATAATTGACATTGTACGGAGGATCAGTCACAACCAGATTTGCCTTCTTTCCGTTCATCAGAAGTTCGTAGGTTTCAGGCTTCGTGGAGTCACCACAGACAAGACGATGATCACCAAGGAGCCACAGGTCACCGGTCTTGGAGAAAGTCGGTTTTACAAGCTCAGCATCCACATCAAAATTGTCATCCTGTACACCTTTTTTCGTATCTTCACGAAACAGATCTTCAAGTTCTTCTGGCTCAAATCCGGTGAGGGAGACGTCAAAGTCAGCGCCTTGCAGGTCAGAGATAAGAAGGGCCAACTTGTCGTTATCTCATTCACCACTGATTTTGTTAAGAGCAACATTCAGTGCTTTCTCTTTATCCTCATCCATTTCAACAATGACGCATTCTACTTCCGTGATGCCCATATCAATGAGGACCTTTAGTCTCTGGTGGCCGCCAACGACACGAGAGGTGGTAGCATTCCAGATGACAGGTTCTACATAGCCGAACTGCTCAATAGAGCGTTTCAATTTTTCATATTCTTTATCACCGGGTTTTAAATCTTTTCGAGGATTGTAATCAGCAGGAAGAAGATCTGCGACATTTTTCTTTTCAATTAGCATGATGCAGCCCTCCTGTGTAATAATTTTTTTAATCCCTTGAAAGCGGCATCTATGTCACCAGCTTTAGCCTGCCCTTTGAGTGTGCTAAACTGCTGGAAGGTTAAATGCCTGCGACACTTCTTTAGCAAGCTCATAAATTCAGATAAATCCATATCAATTTCCTTTCCGTGCCAGCAGGAGTCTTTCCATCACATCATCCTGTGGTGTGGCTCCGTTGTATTCAGTGGCACAATTTTCTTTTACGATTTGATAGATCTCCATCCAGAGACGATTGGTCTGACTCATGAAGTTCTGGCTCATGGCCACATAAGGAGATTGAATCGCATTGCCGGTGGTCGGATGCTTTGCAAGAAAGCCAAACTCAGTTATTGCTTCCTCGCATTGAATCCAACGAGCAACACTCATGGCGTAGCGTTCCAGAAGCTCCGGAGAGACAAGAGCAGCGCAGCCACGTTCGTGCAGCCAATTCCATGTTTTCTTATAAACTTCTGCAGCAACTAGCTTTTTACCGTTCTTTTGCTTTGCAGATAACATCTTGGATGGTTTGGGCATTGGCTGACCTTCTAAATCGACAGTGCTGTCTGTAAAATCGATGACAGTCAATTCACGTTTACCCGGATTTCCCTCAGCAATTCTGTCAGCTAAGGGCTTTTTCTTGGCTCCAGCGCCGATACGAGCGCCGCCACGGTTTGTACCGTCCTTAGCCATTTTTACACCTCCAGTTCAGGGGCCTATATACCCCGTTTGAAATTGCGACTTTGTGCGTGAGACCCCACGCCCGTTCCCCGGTGACTTCACCGTAGAGAAGTAGACCGCCCCTACTGGTTGTGCCAACGGTCGCCATGTTCCGCATGAATCTTGGCATGGCAGGATTTGCAAAGAGCCATCAAGTTTTCTCTATCATGCGTTCCACCTTGTGAAAGAGGTTTTACATGGTGTATTTGCTCGGTTGGTGTGTAGACACCATTCTCAAGGCACCTCTCACAAAGGGGATGGGCAGCAGCATAGCTGTCACGGATACGTTTCCATGCACGTCCGTAGCGACGCTTGGTATTTGGATCTCGGTCGTACCTCTCGTATCGTTTGGCTTCCATCTTTTCATGCTCTGGACAGAAGCGTCCGTCTGTCAGATTAGGGCATCCGGGATAGGAGCAGGGACGTTTTGGCTTTCTTGGCATCGTATTCCTCCTTCCGCTTGGGCATAAGAAAAGCCCTGTAGGATTGACTCCAACAAGGCTCTCTGCGATTATCATTTTCGCTATTGTAATATTATCATAAGAAAGGGCTCTCATTCTATCACATTAACTCTCATCTGTCTGTGGAACTATGATTTCTTTTAATGCTGCGCTATGCATACGATGTATGTGTTGTATAGAATAATTCAGATCCACTGCTATCTGTTCCCAAGTGATGAAGCAGAGATAGCGTTTTTCCAGTAGCATTTGGTATTCTACGTTGGGAACAGCATGGATAACACCCATGATTTCTTTCTTTAAATCCACCAGCTTTTCGATGTCTTTCTTCAGGCCATCTTCCAAATCAATGATTTTCAAAATGGCATCTTCCATTCTGGAACCACCGTGGTTTGGGTTTCTCGGCATATCTGAAATGGTAGAAGTACATTTGGTAGCGAGATCATTTAAGGATGCAATCTGTTGAGTTTTTGATGTAATGCGTTCATCAAGATAGCGAGCCTGTAATAAATATTCTTTTGCGTTCATGCTTTACCTCCGGATTGTTTTATTTCCCTCGGATTTGCACGGATTATCGTGTTTTGTCAAAGATTGTCATAGATTTGCTTTTACCGCATCGATAAGGGCATTCTGTGTCAGCTCCTTCTTGGAGAGAGCCTTCAAAATACGCTCATCAATGGTTCCTTTAGTGATGATATGCTCTATCACCACGGTTCCGGAGGTTTGACCCTGTCTCCACAGTCGGGCGTTGGTCTGCTGATATAATTCCAGTGACCATGTCAGCCCAAACCAGATAAGGGTGGAGCCACCAGCCTGTAGATTGAGTCCATGACCGGCAGATGCAGGATGAATGACTGCAACCGGGATTTTTCCAGCATTCCAGTCGGTGATGTCATTGCTGGATTTTATCTCTCTCACATCAAAGCGCTTTTTGATTCGTGAGAGGTCATGTTTGAACCAGTAGGCTACAAGGACGGGTTTGCCATTTGCGGATTCGATGATATCCTCCAGAGCATCCAGCTTTCTGTCATGAAACTCGATGATTTCACCGGTATCGGAATAAATGGCACCGTTAGCAAGCTGAGATAGCTTTCCGGTGAGAGAAGCGGCATTTGCTGCGGTGATTTCTCCATCAGGGAGATCCAACACCAAGTCACTCTTTAATTCCTCGTATCTGGCAACTTCATCTTCGGACAAATGAACCTCATATTCGGAAGAGATGAGTTCAGGCATCTGCAGATGGTCTGTTGATTTCATGGAAATGGTAATATCGGAAATTTGACTATAGATACGTTCCTCCGCATAGGGCTGTGGTTTATAGGAATAGATGATCTGACCATTCCTTTTGTCCGGTACAAAGTAGTTGTTTCGGTACTCGGTAATGAAGCGACCAAGGCGTTTTCCTAAATCCAGTAATCGAAACTCGGCCCATAAATCCATGAGTCCATTACTGCTTGGTGTTCCGGTCAGGCCGATAATGCGCTTGACGCTGGGTCTTACCTTCAGCAGAGATTTGAATCTCTTTGAATTGTGATTTTTGAAGGAAGAAAGCTCATCAATGACTACCATATCGTAGTCGAAGGAAAATCCACTGGACTCGATAAGCCATTGAAGATTTTCTCTGTTGATGATTGTTATATCGGCTCCTGCCATTAAAGCGTTTTTTCGTTCTTTCGGTGTTCCGACGCAGATAGCAAAGGTCAGGTGCTTCAGATGCTGCCATTTCTTGATTTCAGCGGGCCATGTGTCTCTGGCTACTCGAAGTGGGGCAATCACAAGAATGCGGTGGGCTTCAAAACTATCAAATAACAGATCGGCGATGGCAGTCAGAGAAATAACTGTTTTTCCAAGACCCATATCGAGCAAGACAGCGGCTACAGAATGTGTCTCAATATAGTTAATGGCATAGGCCTGGTAATCATGAGGTGCGAAGTTCATCAATCATTCCTCCAATCTGTTCGACGCTATCAATCACATAGACTCGAAAGCCCAGAGAGCGAAGGAGTCTATGCCGTGCCTTTTGCAGTGGGCGTGGAGATTCTCCGGGTGCCTTTAATTCTGCGAAGGCAAACTTCCCATCAGGTAATAAGATCAGACGGTCGGGCATCCCTGCGAAAGAAGGAGACACGAACTTCGGCGCGATACCACCAGCCTTTTTTACTGCAGTTGTCAATTTCTTTTCTATCGTTTTTTCTAACATACTTGTCCTCCATCAGGCCGTTAAATTGAAGATGTGCAAGGTGTATCAATGGTATTTTCCATACTTTTTCTTATTCATAATTTTATAAGCCTAAGAAAAGTTTTATAAAACACCTTGATACACCTTGTCATAAGTGGCCTTAATTCATAAAATCCTCGTCTGCACCGGTGTCATCACGTAAGCGCAGACCTTTAAAATAACGCTTTCTGCTCATGGTAATTCGCTCAAAGCCAGCTTTCTCTAATGCAAAGTAGAAGTCAGCGGTACTGCGCACATACTCGTTGCAGTCCAGAGAATAGTTGCGGTAGGCCTGATAAAGAGAAGAAGAGCTTTCTTTATAGGACGGGTCAATTTCACATTTGTCAGAAAGAAAGTGACCAAACCAATCGTTCTGGCTACGATATTCATCAATGGCATTCTGCACACACTCCGGCACGGGAATCTGGTAATCAGACTCGATGACTTTTTTGGCACCTTCGATGACCCACGCCAAAATGCTGCCGCCAGCATTGTCATAAAGATACTCGCTATAGTTCTTGATGTCGTTGCTTCCTGTAATTTTGGCATTGAATGGGATGACAATAAGTCGTCTCCAAATACCATCATCGGATGCAGAGACACGAGGCAGATGGTTGGTGTAGAGTACAAGCGTGTGACATGGTTTGAACGAGAACGGGTCCTTGTACTTTTTCTCAGCAAAGACATCATCTGTAGAGCAGAGCTGTTTGACGGTGGAATCATTTAGACGAGCGCCTTCCTGCATCTCGGTAGCGATGAGAAGTCTCTTACCTTTGACCTCGGCCATTTCCGGTTTGATGTTTCTGCGACAGCCAACAGTGAGTGTGTCAGCAGAGATGTTGCCGGAGTAAAGACCAAGCACTCTGGAAATAGCATTCCAGAAGGTTGACTTACCATTGCGGCCATCACCGTAGGCAATGATGAGTGCCTCCACATAGACTTTGCCGATGGCAGCCAGACCACAAATCATCTGAACATAATCGATAAGTTCCTGATTGCTCTGAAAGATGAGATCAAGGCAGTCCAGCCAAATCTGCTGGCCCTTATAATTCGGAGATACCGATGTAATTTTGGTAATGAAATCTTCCGGCAGGTGTTCTCGTGCACCAGCCATTCCTTTACGCAAGTCATAGGTTGCTTCTGGTGTGCACAGAGCAAAGCAATCAGCATCAAGGTCACGAGGTGAGATCTCCAGCATTGGACGAGACTCTTTCAGCGTGGAAGTAATATTCTTGGAATCTCTGCGCTTTACAGCAAACTGTTGATATGCTTTTGCGGCCATAAATTCCTGGTAGGCTTCCATCTGATCCTCATTCATCAGCTGTTCTGCCTTGGACTTAGACATGGAATCAAGCAGGGACTGTGCACCGGAGTTTTTTAATTTGTCGAGAGCTTCGAGCATATCGTTGCCAGCTTCCTTCAGTTGCCTTCTGGTAAGCTCATGAGCCACGGCTTGTGCACCTGGTTCGGATTCCTGCCAGTAATGATCAGAATATCGGATGAAGTGGGTTGCCGGAGAGTATCGGAGCTCGCCGGAAAAATATTTTGCCAGTACCTCAGCTTGTCCTACGTCAGAATAGTCTCCAGGCTTGTAACAGGAAGGATCATTATATACTTCTGGGGAAATGTAGCCATCCTGCTGGGAGAGTCTTGCATAAAAACGCTGTGCACTGTGCCAGATAGTTGTAAGCTCAGATGCTTCCAGTGGAGGTGTGCACTTTGTTGATTCTTCCATAAATGCTTGATATGCCTTGTCACAGTCACCGTATTTTTTGATTACACGACCGGCAAAACGAGACATAGTTGCATTACGACTTCCTTCTGGAATGGCAGAACCATCGTATTGACCATCTGGCAAATCTTCATCGAACAGGTCCTCATTCAAAAACTCGGTCAGATTCATGCGCCCTGGATAGATTGAAACATCCGCAGTAGTTGTTCCAAAGAAGAATCGTGCAGCGTCTAGTGCCTGCGTGTCAAAATACGGGAATATGGAATTGACCAGTTTTTTCATATCGCTGTAGAGGGAGGCGTCCGATATATACTCGATTGGAAACAGCACATGGAACTTCGGTCTTGCTGCTTTCCCATTTTTCTCACGATTGTTGTAGCGGCTATAGTGGATAGCAAAACTGACACCCGGAAAAGCCTGCATAATATCATCAGGAGTAACCCAGTCATCCGGATTTTCAGAGTGATCATTATCGCAATCTACAGGAAGGCAGTCGCTGCCGATGAAGTTGTCGCCGTTGCGGTAGCTGTTTTTATATTCGGCACAGACATAGTCGTGGCAGATAGCAGTTTTCAGGCTGTCCTCGTCTAAGATGACATGCTTGTGTGGATAGGAACAGTTACTGGGATTGCCGGTAACATCTACAGAATAAATGGTAAACATCAGTCATACACCTCCTTGGATTCTTCTTCGAGAACCTTGGTGATAAATTTCAAAGCTCGAATCATGGTTTCTAATTCGCAATCACCGCCGAGGCAGACTTCAAAACCATTATTACCGCAGCGAGTGGTATAGCTATGGATTTCCATATCCGTGCAAGCTGCATCCTGAATGCGGAAATAAGTGCGACCGCCATGACCGGTATCACCGCCACAATAACCGGTGGTTCCAGCCTCGACCTCTAAGATATTGCAGCTGACCACATCTCTGCTGTAGGTTGCGATTTCAGTTCCGTCCTTTAATATTCTTGAATTTTCTTTTACTTCATACATGTGTTAAACCTCCTCAAGATTCTCTGTGAAATGGCGCAGGCGGTAATTTTTCCACTTGGCTCGTTTGATTTCTGCTTCCATACCTGAAGAAATATGACTTCCAAAGACCCAGACCTCAGAGCATTTGCTCATGATGGCATTTCCGAAGAAGAGACCAAGTTCACGTTCTTTGGGGTCGCTATCATCTAAAAACTGTGGAAACAGCAGGCGTGGTGCGATAGGAATGTATCCTTGTTCCACAGCAAAGCGGCTGTACGTTCTGGCAGCAACTACATTCTTTTCAAGGTCTCCGGCAAAGGGAGAGCATATATATACGATTGGCCTGAAAGCACGTAGTGCACGGGCTTCATTCTCGATAGAAGAAAGTGCGTCATAAGCAGTAGGATCATGGTAGCCTTCACTATTGAATTTACTGATTGACATGTCGAGTTCCTCCTTTCCGGATGGACATAAAAAAGGACGTCCACCTCTAATATCCATTGGAGATGAACGCCTCATTTTGATGTAAACAGAAATGAAATTTTTATCTCCACTACTAAATGGAGATGAGTTTGACGTTTGGCCGAAAAAATCTAATCTTTTTTATAAAATGGTGTCGCATAACCATCTGCTCTTAGCAGTAGACCTTTTGCCCAAGGTGGTGTGCGGCCCATCTGTTCACAAACTGCCTCCAATGACATGCTAGGATCAGCTTCGATGACTACTTCATCATGAATGTGCATGACGATAGAACAGTAGCGTAGTGTCTGCATAGCATAGCAGAGAATATCACGGGCAGTTGCTTGTACGATGTTTTCGACAAATTTCGGACCATAGGAATCAAGACGTTCCCACTTCTTGGTGCTTCCGATGCCTTCATAAGTAATACACTGGCCACCGAATTTATTCGTGCCAATCTTCGGTTTCACATACGCCAGCTTTCTTCCCGATGGAAGAGTGATAAAAAGCATGCCACTCCTGCAGGAGAAGGTTAGCCCATATTGTGAGGTAGTATGTTTGAACTTTACAGCTTCCATGACGGCATGGTCTACATCCCACCAGAATTTTACGATGTTCGGATTGGACTGTCTCCAGGCATCCACTAGCGGAGGAAGTTCATCTTCGGTAAGGCCCATATCCAGAGCACCCATTGCCTTTAGTGCACCTACAGAACCACCATATCCAAGGGCAAGTTCTGCAATTTTACCTTTTTGTCTGAGATGACCATTGATACCGTGCTTCTCAACGGGAACCTTAAACATTTGACTTGCAGAGGCACAGTAGATGTCGCCACCTTTGGCAAAGACATCTTGACGCCATTTTTCGCCTGCAAACCATGCAATGACACGAGCTTCAATAGCAGAAAAATCAGCGACCAAAAACTGTGTACCTTCTCTTGGAATGAAGGCAGTGCGAATAAGCTGTGAGAGTGTATCCGGCACATCTTCGTAGAGGAGTTTAACGGCTTCAAAGTCGCCAGAGCGTACCAGTGAGCGTGCTTCTGCAAGATCTGCCAGGTGGTTTTGTGGTAAATTTTGCAGCTGAATATTACGACCGGAAAATCTTCCAGTACGGTTGGCTCCATAAAACTGGAACATGCCACGGGCACGACCATCGGCACAAACGGTCTTTTCCATTGCCTGATATTTGCGGATGGAAGATTTGGCTAGCTGTTGCCTTAAGGTAAGAACTTGTGCAAGCTTTGGTGGAGCGGTCTTTAAGAGATCTGTGACAGCTTTCTTACCAAGAGTATCTGTTTTCAGTCCATTATCGGAAAGCCATGCCTTCATCTGCTGGACGGAGTTCGGATTTTCAAGTTCCGTGATTGTTTTCATAGTATCTGTCAGTTCTTTTCGTGAGCGAGTATCCATCTCGATGGCAGCAGCGACAAGATCCATATCCAAGCGGACGCCACGATCATTGATTTCTTGGTCGAGATGATATTCCTCCCAAACCTGAGCTGGAACCGGGAACTTTGCGAGTCTCTGCTGGATGCCCATTTCCGTTTCTACATCACGGATGTTATATTTCTTGAACAGGGCCCACTTGTCCGGAGCGTGGAAAGGGCGGTTTCTTGTGCGTTGACCATTGGCTTTGGTAGGAGCACAAGGCTGGCAGAAGTATTTGATGAGATCTTTACCTTCTGAGAGTTTTTGCTTTTCAAGTCCCAGAACAGCACCGATACCTTCCAAGGAGAGTGGAAGCCCCATCGTGGCGGACCATATCATAGAGCAACGCCAGCTTTCCGGTTTCAGATATTCTCCGGTCGGATAACCTAAGAAACGGGAAAGACAGATACGTTCAAAGGTAGCGTTGAAGGCCCACTTGATGACATCTTCATTCTCCAAAGCAAGAAGGATCTCTTTTGGTATTTTTTCTCCGCAGGTAAGGTCGATGACCTGAACGGGCTGGCTATCCACGCTGTAGGCAAAGAGTAAGATTTCAAAATCAGGTGATTCTACATAGCGATATACGCCGGTTTTCTGAAGTGGTACATCGCTGTAGGTTTCAATATCGATACTAAGTGTTTTCATGAGATTGTCCTTTCTACAAAACAGGTAGCAGAGAAATCCCTGCCGCCTGCCTTGTTACTGTTTATCTTTATTGGATTTATATTTATTGATGTCACGACGAATGTGGTATACCGCATAACGAACAAAGTAAAAAATGATTTTTCCTACGTTGTAGATGATGAAGCCATATACCGCCGCAAAAAAGGTATAGGCGATGACATTAGCAATAAATAGATTTAAAATATCTGCAAATTCATTCATAGGTTGTCTCCTTTTGTCAGAAAATGTGCTGGCAGCAGTGAGCCCACCGCCAGCAGGTTGATAGATTACTTAAAGTCTTTCATGCGCTTTTCGTGGTATTCTAGGTCGCGCTTGTCTTTTCCCTGCTCACGCTTTTCACGTTTATGGTCGTTGATGATACTCTGAATCATAGAGATTGCAGTAGTAAGACCGACGCAAGCGAAGCAGCCGATACAGATGTTTACAAGAATTGTGCTAATTGTGATCGTATTCATAGCTTGCCACCTCCATTAGTCAAGAAAATCATCGTCGTCATCAGTTGCAAAGTCAGATTCAGCAGATGCCTTACCGCCAAGAGGCTCGCCATCACGAATCTTCTGCAGATTGTTAAGGCCGCAGGCAATGCCTTTATTGCCAGAGCTATTGAAAGCGTAGAAACTGATGCTGGCACGACCGTAGACTCCAGAGTAAACCTCAGAACGAGTGAGAATAGGATTGCGGTCTGCATCTACGATACCAGGTGCAGAGGTTGCATTTGCATTTACAAAGTAGCTGCCAGCGTATGCAGGATCATCCGGTCTTTCAAGATCTCCGTCACGAAGTGGCGTTTTAAGTACGGAAAGAGCAGGTACGGACTTACCATTGCCCTTGAGCTTTGCTTCACCTTCACGGTATGCAGCCTCGATAGCGGTTTTAATCTTTGCGACAGTCTTTGTGTCGGACTTTGGGATAATCAGGCTGACACTATATTTCGGAGTGCCACCGTTGATGGACTTAGGTTCCCAGACGTTGGCGTAGCTCCAGCGTGTGTTAGGACCAGTGATAACCTTCATGGAATTTGTCATTTTTACATTTTTACTCATTGTCATATTCCTCCATAAAATCATTTTTTGCTGTGTTCATTGCCGGGCGCTTATCGTTTTCCGGCACAAGAGTAGGTTTGCCTTGTGGCTTTTCAATATAGGCTGCAAGGAGTTCCTCGAAGCGAGATTTGCCGAGTAACTTTTGCATAGCAGTGATACCAAGTAGCTTCTTTTCATAAGGGTCAAAACCAGCGGCTTCGACAGCCTTTGATACAGCGTCTTCGTTGGTATATCTGCGGTTGGAGCGACCCTCAACCAGTTTCCAGCCGGTCCATTCTTTACCGCTGATTGCCTGCTGGAGTGCATACTCCTTGATGTCGTTGGCCCAGGAGACCAGTTCGTCGACACGGGAAAGGATGACTTTGATTTCCGAATCCTCCAGCAGAGGTGGTAGTTTGAAATCGTGCTGTGCGAGTAGAAGATTGGCTTCCGCTCTGGCCCTGCATTCATGCTTTGCCTTGCAGAATCCGCACCATTCACCGCACAGGAAATTTCCATCACCGGCAAAGGCGAGGTCAGCGGTAGGTTTCAGAACTTCATCGGCCCACTGATACAGGTCATCCTTACTGACTTCATAGGTAGAAACGTTCTGACGTCTAGGCTGGTAGATGGTCATGCTGACTGTATCGATGTCATAAATATCATCGAAAAGTTCCAGAGCGCCAAGAGCGTAGCATTTCATCTGTGGATTGTCTTCAACGGAAACAAGGATTCCAAGACCGTGTTTGTAGTCAATCACATGCATAGTTCCATCGCTGATGAGAATAGCATCTGAGGTTCCGAAGCCTTGTTCTACCCAACGGGAGAAGTCCACTCGTTGTTCAATCAGAACAACTGGATCGGAGCAGGTCTGTTTGGCATCTTCCAAAAGCTCCATAATAAAGCTGGCGTACCCGGTGGCACAATCTTCCATTTCGGCGTTGTACCAGTCGAGACTTTTGGGTGGATCAGTAGCTTCCATGCCGAGAGCTTTACGGAGCTTGTATTCACAAAGAGCGTGTGCGTCGGTACCTTCTGCAGCATAATCACTACCTTTATCCTCATAGGTTTCGCAGAGCCTTGCTGACGGTGGGCAGTGAAGCCATCTGTCAGAAGAGGATGCGGAGAGGAGTGCATGTCCTTTTGGTGGCATATTAGAGCACCTCCACTTCCCTGAGCAGGGCTTCATAATGTTTCGGCTCTACGAGTGACAGCTTGCATGCTCCATATTTTTTAAGAAGCTCTCGAATCTCAGCCGTATGTCCAGCACGAGATTTGTCAGCCAGAACAGCTCGAACCTCCTCAAGGGTCAGTGCAGATTTTGATTTTTCCTCTGTAGTAGCAGCAATATTTTCTCTTTGCTGCTGAACATCGGATGTAAACTGCTGTGCAAGCCAGTTTGCTGCATCGTTAATAGCAGCGGCAGCATTTCTCAGTTCTTCGATAGTCATAGCCATATCGTTTATTTTTGACATTTGTTGTTCCTCCTTCCTCGGATTGTCTGTGTGCGGCGATGAGTCTAAGATTCTTCGCCATTCTTGCGGATACCTGACTGATTGCTGTGAGGGTAGCAATTATTTCTGCGTCAGTGCCGCTTCTGTTGTGAAAGGTCTGATTCACTGTGTTCACCTCGCTTTCTGTAGGTCGCTTTGTTTCGCCTTACACTACTCAATGGAGGTGAGATGGCCGTTTGGCCGAAAAATTATAAAAATTTTTTGAAAAGAAAAATCGTCCCCTGAAAAATCAGAGGACGGCTATTCATATTAGATGTAGTCTTTAAGCTCGGAACGAAGCTTCTGGAACAGCTTGTCCCTGCGGTATACAAAGGTATTACGGGAGAGTCCCATTTCCTTGCCACAGTCACGTTCTGATTTTCCTTCCATAATAAGCTGGCAGATAAGACGACCTTCCGGGTCCAGCTCATTCAGCTTTGCATAGAGTGTACGGAGAAGTTCTGCGTCCTCCATTAATTCAGCGATAGCTGCGGATTCATCCGGCATGTCATCAAGCCAGCTCTTTTCATTTCCTTCACCGTCGCTTACGGTGTTATCGCGAGAAAGCTGGTCGCCAGCCTTGGCATACGGACAGGTCATGCAGTCCATGTCGCATAAATAGCGCTTGCTTGCAGGGCATACACAACGGCCATGCTCCTGCTGACGCTTGCGATAGGCATTGATGTCACGATAGAAGTCCGTGTAGAATTCCTTGTTTACATCCACCCAGCTTTTAGATTCCTTGATGTAGATACGATACTGTTTACTCCGATTTACTTTGATTGCCATAACTTTTACCTCCGTTGGCTTCATTAGCGAAGCGGAGATAACCGTTATGGCTGCCAGTGTTTTTCATAAGATGGTCACCTCGTGCGGATAACTCCGCTTCTTTCCGGTGATCAGCCGTTCGTAAGCTGGCACTCTATTGATAATGTTCTCTTGTTCATCAACTACGAACACACCACGTGGCCACGAGGATGGTGAGTTGATGGTCAAGTCAGACAGTTTAATGTCATATCTGGGACTAGTGTTTTAGTGCTGCGAATGCTAAAGAATTTATTTACGTTCGTAAATTATTTATGAACGATAACTCGCAGAAGATTGAAAAACGTAAAATTTTGTGTTATACTTTTATAAGACTTTACACCTTGTCGTTAAGTATGAATCCATTATAGGGAATTTCGATTTTTGAGGTTTGACCGTGATTGACCATGGTTTGACCTAAAAGGTCAAAGGAGGTATGGCGTAGTGTATTTTCATGAGATAGCTGAAGAATTGAAGATATATATGGCACCATCTGAGCGTGGTGGTATTTTCGTAGTGCAGCTTATTGGAGACACATTGCGAGCCCCAATGACTGAAGAGGAAGAAAAAATGGCCTTGGATGATAAGTTTAATCCATTGGCTAATGGAATGTCCTTAAACATGCAAGACCAAATTTTCGAAGGGAAAAAGTTTATATCAAGGAATAGAGCTGGGCTTATTTGTAGTAGATATGATGGGGCTGATTTTGCAGAGGAAATAGATAATCTTTATGATGCAGATAAGGACCATTTGCAAACGTTCTTAGCAAAAAAAGGTATTTCAGTTGCAATAGAGGAGCTCGGATCTGCAATGCAAGATATAATGAGTCAAATTTTTCATGGGTTATCGAAGGGTATTCATGATGTGGATATTTGTCTTACAATCCATGAACAAAAACCTAGCATTAAAAATCTTGCGGAGAATCGCATTTACTTTGATAATGGAAAACTGGTTATTGATGGGGAGGCGATTGAGTTACCTATTCAATTGGACGAATCTCAAATATACGAGTTTGAATCCGGTTATATATCTGCACTATGTGATGCTTACGCCGAAGCGTTATCAAGAGCTGAAGTTACTGTTGACGATATTCCTAATCTTCCACGAAAATATCAAATGAACTTCTATGATCAGAGAAAAGCATACTTGAGTGCTGAGAGCATTCAACGTTCTATTAGCGAAGTGTATGAAGATGGTGAGAACCAATTCGATATACTAAAAGAAGATGCCTTTGGAGGAATTAAAACTACATATTACGATGAGCATGACAATGGATATAGAAGATTGTTGGAAGTATTAAAAAAGATTTCTGATATTCAACTCACAAAATCAAAACTAATGCTTATTAAGAATCTGATTGGAAATTTAGAAAGGCTCGGAATAGTTCATATACTGGTGAACGATGAGACGATTAAATCGTGGGTAGAGCCATATGAAAAATAAGGTGTTTAATACTACTTTTGAAAATATGCTCCGCATTCTGATTCTGATGAGTGTCCTTGCTAAGCCAGCGAATTCAGATAGGTTAACTGCATTAGACTTTATTTGTATTTATGGAAAGAAGTGCAAAGTGCTTGATAAGAATCTGCATGGAGATAATGAATTCGGATTTGCCGAATTTACAAATAAAAGAGAAAAAATAACCGAGGCAATAAAGCTCTCGGTTAAAAATGATTATGTAATTGTAGGTAAGAGTGCCGATGGATTGGTTTATTCTCTTAATGAAAGAGGCAGAGAAATCGTTACTAATATTCAATCATCATATAGTAATGCTTATGTAATTGGTGCAAGAATTGTCTGTAGGAAATTTGCAAATTATACAGACGAAGCAGTTCTAAAGTACATAAGTAAATTGGCTACAGAATCGAAGGAGGTATGAGGATGCAGTCTTTTAGAATAAAACAGCTTCGAGTATCTGGAACCGGAAAGATAGACGGAGTTATTGAATTTGATGATGGATTAAATATTATTCAGGGAAGGTCGAATACTGGTAAGACCTGGATATTGAAGTGCATTTATTACTTGTTTAGTTCGGACAAGAATCCGTTCTCACCATTAACAGGATATTCTGATGTTGAAGGCGTGTTTTATACAAAACTATATGGCGATATTACGATAAAGCGTAGACTGAATGATAATCAAGCTGAAGTTATATGTGCGCATCCCGATGTGGTGAATGGAATATATGAAACAAATTATAAGGGAAAAGGACCGTTATATTTAAATGACTTGTGGTTAAGAATTATCGGTCTTAATGAAACTATTAGTGTTCCTAAGAGTGCGAGATATGCCCGTGAACGGATTTCTTGGACAAATATTGCTAATGTATTCTTTGCTGATGAGGATGAGATTGATAAATCGGGCTCTTTGATAATAAAGGACTCTAATTACGAAACTGCATTGATATCATCTTTATATTTCTTGTTGACAGGTGATTATAAAGAAGGTGTAGAAGAAATTCTTAAGCCGGAGGTAGCAAATGAAAAAAAGAAAGCAGTTGTTGCTTATATAGAGGAACAAGTTGCTGCTTTGTCAGATAAAAAAATAAATTACATAATGCAACTAGAGAAACTTACTGATGTGGATGCTGATAAACAGATGCAGGAATTAACAGAGAGCATTTCTACACTGCAACAAGAAATGTCAGAGTTGGTAGAAGACAATGCTGCGGTTATAAGACAAATGTCTGAATATCAGCAAGAAGATGCTAACTGCAAAGTCCTGATTGATAGATATAAATCTTTGGCCAGTCAGTATAAAGCAGATTTGCAGCGTCTTGATTTTATTTCAAAAGGTGAAAAGGCTGTAAAAGGACTTTCTAAAAATGAAATCTGCCCATTTTGTGGTGGGCCAATTGATAATCATGATGAAAGTTATGATTCCGCTATTCAAGCAGAAACAAAGAGAATCGTTTCTGAGTTAGCGGTTATTGCCGCGACAGAAAATAATGTTCGAGAAGAGCAAATTGGCATCAGCAGAAATATATCGGAGCTAACAAAACGTCGAGCTGAAATTTCAGAAGCTATTGCTGAAAGAACATTGAAGATAAATGACTATAGAACGAATCTTCAGCGTTACAGGGATTATACAAAACTACAGTCTGGTATTGATTTTGTAAATGAGCAATTGCAGGTTCTCGGTCAGAAGAAGGTATCTGAATTACAAAAGAAAAAGAAGCCTCCATTGTATCATGCTAAGAAGGAATTTGAAGAGTTAGTTGGTACGGGGTTTAATGAATTGCTTAACAAGATACTTAAAGAATGTAACTATCGTGCAGGCTATGCGAGCTGGGATTTTAAGACATTTGATATATTGATGGATGGAGTGTCAAAAGAGGAAGATCAAGGAAAAGGTTATCGTTCTTTTTTGAATTCGGTTATCGCATTAATGCTTTATGAATATTTCAATTCAGATGATGTTTTTATTAAACCGGGTATATTGATGATTGACACGCCTCTTCTAGGCTTTGATGAAAATGAAGAGGGTACTCAAGGTGCAACATTAAAGAACGGATTGTATCAGTATTTTATTAATCATAAAGGTAACGGACAAATAATTATCGTTGATAACTTGAATGTTATGCCCGATATCGATTTGCAGGCAGCAGGTGCAAAAGTAACTACTTATTATAAAGACGAAAAAGACGGCCACGTCTACGGATTTATGCCAAGCTGGAGGAAAGACCTCCCAAAGGAGACAGAATGAAACTATCATACAAAAAGTTATGGGTAAAACTTGTAGAATTAGATATGAAGAAAACAGAGTTTGCTAAGAAGGCAGGAATTAGTTCTGCGTCTGTAGCAAAGCTTGGTAAGGGTGCAAATATCACAACGGATGTTCTTTTGAAAATATGTGAGTATTTGAATTGCGATATCTCAGATATTGTTGAAGTTGTTCCAGATGATTCTGCGAATGACAATGCAGGTAATTAATGATAAGCCATCTATCAGAATGTTAGAGAAAGGAATTGCAAAAGATGAAAACAAAAAGCTTGCCACCCTATGCGCCTACTTTAATCGAGTCAACAAGAGCTATCGGATATTCACTTGAGGCAGCGGTGGCTGATATTATTGATAACAGTATCGCGGCAAACGCAAAAAACGTTGATATATATTTTTTCCCGATAGATGGTGCATACATTGCAATTCTCGATAATGGTAAAGGAATGGCAGAGGAAGAAATCGATATTGCTATGCAATACGGAAGTAAAAATCCGACAGAAGAAAGGGATAAAAAAGATTTAGGACGTTTTGGTTTGGGATTAAAAACAGCGTCTTTATCTCAGTGTAGATGTCTGACAGTTGTTTCTAAGCAAGGGGATAATTTGGAGGGACGTCAATGGGATATAGATCATGTTACAGAAGTAGGAGATTGGTCTTTAAACGTTCTTGATGAAGAAGATATTCAGCAAATACCTCAATTTGACGAATTGATAAAAAACGAATCAGGAACATTAGTAGTCTGGCAAAAATTAGATCGTCTTAAGTCTGGAGAAATAAATTTTGAACTATCGTTAGGACGTAAAATTGATAGAGTCAGAGATCATCTTTCTCTTGTTTACCACCGATATTTAGCAGGTGAATCAGGGATCACAAAGCTTAAACTGTCAATTAATGGAGAAAAAATAAAAGGAATTGATCCATTTTTGACGGAGAAAAGCGTTCAAGCTATGGATGATGAAATATTAGTTATTCAGGGCAATAAAATATTAGTACGACCTTATATTCTTCCTCATATATCCAAGCTGACATCAGATGAAATTAAAATGCTTGGTGGAAAGGATGGACTTCGAAAACAGCAAGGGTTTTATGTATATAGAAACAAAAGACTGTTGGTTTGGGGGACTTGGTTCAGAATGATGCGGCAAGGAGATTTATCAAAACTTGCCAGAATTCGTGTTGATATTCCAAATACGTTAGATGATCTGTGGACTCTTGACATAAAGAAATCGTCTGCATTACCTCCAGCAGAAGTTAGAAAGAACTTGGAGGTAATTATTAATCAAATTGCTGAGCGGAGTAAAAGAACTTGGACCTTTAGAGGGAAAAAAGAGGTAAGCGATACCGAAACCCACGTGTGGAATCGAATGAAAAATAAACAGGGCGGATTTTATTATGAAGTTAATCGTAAACATCCGATTGTGCAACAAATGATAAAAGTGAATCCTGATATAGAGGCGTCACTAAATGCGTTGTTACAACAAATTGAGATGGGTTTGCCACTTAATCAATTATATGTGGATCTGCATAATGATGAGCAAATAACCAATGATAATGAACAGTCAGATGTGGAAATAGTAAAATCACTACAGGAAATGATTACAATGTGTGTTGACAAACAAGAAAAATGTAATCTACTTGATGCTATTGCTTGTATTGAACCATATTCGGCACATCATGATATAGTAGAAAAAATTAAGGAGGATATTTTGAAGAATGATTAATCCATATGTTGAACAATTAGAAAATATAATCTCAGCATTTGTTAACAATATTTATAAGGAAGTTCCTCCTACAGAAGAAGAATTTTTGGAGAAAGCCACTTTGTTAAGAAATGCAAATGCGCCTATTATGCCGGTTTCTGATGATGAATTTGCAGAGATAATTTCTAGACTCAAGCAATCATTAGTAATCCAGATGGATATTGGGGTATATATTAACGATCGTAATAACGGGCATCAGTCATGGTTACCTTCAAAGAGAGCCGATTTCGACTTCTTTTTTTGGAACAGATATAAGAAGTATCTGGAAGAAATTAAACATTGGAATCCGAGAGTTACAACAAATCTAGGAAAAGTTTCTGATGAAATATTAGATTTATGTGGTGATCCGTCAGAAGATCATTTTGCAATAAAAGGTCTGGTGCTAGGAGATGTGCAGTCAGGTAAAACTGCTAACTACACAGCCATTTGTAATAAAGCAGCAGATACAGGTTATCGGATTATTATTGTCTTAGCTGGTATGCAGGAGAATTTGCGCAAGCAAACACAAGAAAGATTGGATGCCGAATGTACCGGAAGAAAGAGCGAATATTATCTGGACCCTAAAGCCGAACAGGGTATAAAGAATCAGCCGGTCGGTGTAGGAAGATACGGAACAGATAAAAAAATCGTTGCATTTACTTCCGTGACCAAAGATTTTGATAGCGGTATTCTTAGAAACAATAATTTGGGCATCGAAAACGTTAATTGCCCTGTTATTTTAGTGGTGAAGAAGAATAAAAGAATTTTAAATAATTTGATCAAGTGGCTATCAGATAATAACACGCAAAATGCCGCCGGACAGATTGATCTTCCTCTCATGCTAATTGATGATGAGGCTGATAACGCATCAGTTAATACAAAAGACGAAGATTCTAAGCCTGCAGCAATTAATGACTGTATTAGACGCTTATTGAATCTATTCAGTAAAACTACGTATTTAGGCATTACTGCGACGCCTTTTGCAAATATATTTATCGATCCGGAAAAAGATGATGATCTCTTTCCAGCTGATTTTATTTATGCACTATCCGCTCCAACTAATTATATTGGGGCTGATAGAATATTTGGAGAAAATTCTGATAGTGATCACATGCTTCAGGAGATTGATATAGAAGAGTTAGAAGCGTGCTTTCCTCCAAAACATAAAAAAGACTTTATGGTAGAAGATTTGCCTGAGGATTTATATGAAGCTACATATTATTTCTTGTTATTAAATGCAATTCGCGACTATAGAGGTGACCTTACAGAACATAGATCTATGATGGTACATATAAGCCTTTATACCAATGTTCAAAATCAGATACAAGAAATGCTGAATGTGTGGTTAGATCAGGTGAAATCGGATGTTCGAAACTATGCTAAATTACCACTTTCTCAAAGTGAAAAAATAAAAAATATAAAAGCGATGCATGTTGTTTGGGACAAGTATCATTTGAGTGGGATTGTTGGAATAGAATGGGAAGACTTGCTAAAAAATTATTTGCACAAGGCAATTTCTCCTATTGAAGTTCGTGCAGTAAATATGAAAACTGGTGCAGCGAGTTTAGATTATTTTAATCATAAGAATGATGGTTTGCGTGTAATTGCTGTAGGTGGAAATAGTATGTCGAGAGGTTTGACCTTAGAGGGCCTTGGCGTAACATATTTTCATCGTAATACAAAGATGTACGATACTTTGTTACAGATGGGGCGTTGGTTCGGATATAGACCAAATTACGGGGATATTGCAAAGGTATGGATGACACCAGAGGCTATCGATTGGTATGGACAAATTACTAGAGCTACAGCTGAACTTAAGGAAGAAATCTCGAAAATGAGAAATGCAAATCAAACTCCTAGAGACTTTGGTCTGAAAGTTCGACAAGATCCTGGCGCATTAATTGTGACTGCGCGAAACAAGATGCGTACAGCAACTGATTTGACATGTCCTGTTACAGTGTCTGGTAATTTGCTTGAGACACCTAGATTAAAAGCATCAAAAAATATTTTGGCTTCAAATGAGATTGCATTCAAGAATTTTGTAAATTCGTTGAGTAGTATTGGAGACAGATTTTTTGATGAAGAACGTACGAAGGGACATTATTACTGGAAGAATGTTCCGGGAGATAATGTGGCTCAATTGTTGTTGGATTTCGAGACAAACCCATGGCATTTGAGTTTCAATGGTAGAGCACTTGCGGAATTTATAGAGAGCCATCATTGGAGCAATGGATGGGATGTAGTATTAATAAAAACAGGAACAGGCATTCCGTTCAATGAACCGTTGCAGTGCGGTGATGAAATGCTGGAGATTGAAGGGACAGAAAAAAGAAAAATTTTAGCTGATAAAAAAATGATCAGCGTGAGTGGCACTAAGTTGCGTGTTGGAGCTGGTGGATGTACACGAATTGGATTATCCAAAGACGAGATTCAAGATGCGGAAAAAGCATATAGATCTATACCTGGAAATGAGAATAAGAAAAATATTCCGGACAAAGCGTATCTGATCGCCAATAGAAATCCAATTTTAATGTTACATATAATACAAGCTGATTATTCAAAGGCTGAGAATAAAGATTTACCTGAATTTTTATTTGCGTTGGGAGTTGGTTTCCCTAAAACTAATGGCTCCACTGAAACTGCGAATTATAAAGTTAACTTAATTGAGTTGAGAAATTGGGTGGATGTTTATGACAATTATGATGACGAGGAGGATATGTAATGAGTGGTAAAGAAAACGAATTAAGAGAAAAATGGAATACTATTAATTACTATTCTGGTGGAGCATTGAAATTGTCTGTAAAGCATCCTCTTGAATGGTATGTTCGATATGCAACGCCAGAGCATAAGTCTGTTGTAATAGTGAGCAAAAAAGCTATTAGAAAACTAGATTCGTCAAAATGTATCGATGCTACATGTAATCAGAGAAAGGACGGTAAATATGCGATTTCCTTTACTTTGATGGATAGAAAACAGGAAGATGTTTTCATAACAATGGCAGGAGATATTATAGAATATTCCAATGTGGAAACTGACGATGTAGCATTGCTTAAAGTATTGCGCAGATATAATGCGTGGTTAAAGTTATTAGACCATAAAAGCAACGCAGTGTTAGGTAGTAACACACAAAAAGGTCTCATTGGAGAGTTGTTGTTTTTGAAAGAAAAAATAGAGGATGGAATGTTACCGTCTGTTGCTTTAGCTGGATGGGTTGGCTCAGAAGGAGCGGATCAAGATTTTGTATATGCAGATTGTTGGCATGAGATAAAATCTACATGGGCTTCATCTTCAGAGATATCGATTTCTTCTGTTGAGCAATTAGATAGAAACGACGAAGGAGAATTGGTCATTTATCGAATTGATAAATGTGCGCCGGATCAACCGAAATCATTTACGTTATATGGATTGGTTCATGAAGTGATAGAGTTGATTTCACGACGCGGCGAAAATCCAGATGAGTTAATATTTAAACTTGGCTCAGCAGGATATATTGACATGAAAGAATATGATAAACAGTATTTTAATACATCCTCAAAACAAGTATATGTTGTAAATGAATTATTTCCGAGAATACGGAGAGCTGATGTTCCAACAGAGATAACAAATGCTGAATATCAGATAGATATCCCAAGTATAAAAAGCTGGGAGAAGTAATAAAAATGGGAGGATGTTAACATGGATTCTACCGAATTTAAAAAAGATTTTATAGAGAGTATAAAAACTGCAGCAGCAGTTACTGGAGAAGGGTCATGTGCATCCTTTGTAGATAATATGGCTCAGTATTTAATTGATGCTGAAGCGTTATCTGATTTCACACCATCTTTTTATAAGGGGAAAAGTGGACGTAGTAATTATAGGGTAGACGGATATGTATACGACGAGTTCGATAACACAATGAATCTTATTATTGCAGATTTTGATGGTAATGATTTGGAACGTCGACTTACTGGAACAGCTGCAAATAAGGATTTTGGTCTGCTCATGAAATTTCTTGATGTAGCATTGACGACTAATCTATACCAAGAAATAGAGATGAGTACACCATGTGCAGATTTAGTAGATCTCTTAAGGTATAACAAAAAGGCAATTCGTAAATATCGTTTTCTTGTATTCACTGATGCAGATATGAGTGCTACTATAAAAACAGTAGAAATTGATGACTATAATTCCATTCCTGTAGAAGGTCAGATTTGGGATATAGATCGTTTGTTCAGAGTCTGCTGTTCAGAACAAGGCCGTCAAATTATTGAGATTGATTTTAAGGAGTATTGTGGAGAAGGCATTCCATGTATAGAGGCTAGTTCTGCGTCTACAGAACAGTATAGTAGCTATTTGGGAGTAATTCCTGGAACCGTTTTGGCTGATATATATGACAAGTATGGCAGTAAACTTTTGGAGGGAAATGTCAGGTCATTCTTATCTACTAAAGTAGCGGTCAATAAGAAAATCAGAGGGACTATCCTGAATAATCCACAGATGTTTTTTGCATTTAATAATGGAATTTCAGCAACTGCAATGGACGTTGAGATAGAAGATACAAACCATGGAAGATTTATCACCTTCGTTAGAGACTTTCAGATTATTAATGGTGGACAGACAACGGCCTCTATTTCAAATGCAAGATATAAGGATAAAGCAGATTTATCATCTATTTTTGTTCAAATGAAATTGACTTCAATTGATGAATCAACACCAGAAGAGTCGGATGAGTTGATCAGAAATATTTCTAGATCTTCAAACAGTCAGAATAAGGTTAGTGATGCAGACTTTTTTGCATCTCATCCGTTTCATCGTCGTATGGAACAAATCTCAAGACATTTATTTGCACCGGCATCTGAAGGCGTACAGTATGAAACTAAATGGTTTTACGAAAGAGCAAGAGGACAATATCTGCAAGAACAGATGCGCTTGACACCGGCAAAGAAAAAACAATTTGAGTTACAACATCCTAAGAATAAGGTAATTAAGAAAACAGATCTTGCGAAGGTACAAAATACATGGAGAGGATTCCCTCAGATTGTGAGTAAAGGTGCACAGACCAATTTTAACTCGTTTGCAGAGTATATAGATGAGCAATGGAATACAAATGAGGAACAGTTTAATGAGAGATATTTCCAAACTACTGCTGCGTTGATTCTCTTGTTTCAATATCTAGAGAAGACAATACCAAAACAGCCTTGGTATGAGGGCGGATATCGTGCAAATATCATATATTACACATTGGCACAATTTAGAAGATTGTTGCATAGTCAATATCAAGGACAGGAACTTGATTTAATGCTGATTTGGAATAGACAAAGTGTACCTGAACAAGTGGGTACAGTTTTAATCGCATTGGCAGAGCTGGTTCTTCTTCGAATAACTGATCCGTCAAGAAAAGTTGCAAACGTTACTCAGTGGTGTAAGAAAAATGATTGCTGGGAAGATGTGAAGAAAATCAATATGGATATTCCTGAAGATATTGAGAATTATTTAATTACTATTGATGAACAGAAGGCTGCACAAAAGTCCGCTAAGAAAGAGCAGAAGGTTGTAAATGAAATTCAGGCTCAGACAACAGTAGTAAATTATCCTGTAGAAATGTGGATGCGACTATCAGAGTTTGTTGTTAGAAATCATATGGTAACACCTACAGATGTATCTGCATTAGCGATTGCATGTAAAATGCCTGCTAAAATACCAAACACTTATCAATGCAAACGCTTACTTGCATTGCTACGAAAAGCCTCCGAAGAAGGCTTTAATACGGAAGCGTAAGATGGAGGAACTATGTTTAATACAATAGATTTGTTTGCGGGTGCTGGGGGATTGAGCCTGGGTTTTATGCAAACAAAAAAATTCGATATAAAAGTTGCATATGAATTTAATCCTGCTATGCAGGAGACATATAAGAAAAATCATCCTGGAGTAGCTGTATTCGGAGATGTTAGAGATGCTAATTTCGCGGAAATAAAAGAAAAATATGGCGACATTGATGTTGTAATTGGAGGACCACCTTGCCAGGGATTTTCTAATGCAAATAGGCAAAAAAATCATGCAATCAGTCAGAATAATTCCCTGGTGAAACAGTATATTAGAGCAATCTTAGAACTAAAACCAAAGGCATTTGTAATGGAAAATGTAAGTATGCTTAGATCAGATGTTCACAGATTCTACCTATGTGAGGATGACCTAGAATTAGTGGAAAGCAATGTGATTAAAACTGCTAATACAGAGTTGGCTTTACTGGATGCTGAGTTTATGTTTGATGAAGCGATTAACATTGTGCAGTCTGAGCAAGAAATTGCTCGATATAAATGGGATGATTTTGATTATCTCGAATTGAATGTTATCTATAAAGCATCTAAGAATGTAACCAAATTTAAAGCTGTATTGGAGAATCATAAAGATCGTTTGATAAAAATATCAGAGAAGCACACCAAGCGAAATGAAGATGATTTCATTATCAACGCTGATATGGTTGCGTTTAATGCAATACTGGATTATTACGCTGGGAAAATAGAAGCATCTCAGATCAAGGCATTAATTGAACCGGCAATTATGTACCAAAGAATGATAAGTAAGGCACAGGAAATATTTGAAAACGATATTGTGGTTGATAGTTATACTGACAATAAAGGTCTGATAGCCAATATACGTTCATATGCAGTTTTTGATTATTTAAAGGCAAAGCTAAAGGGGACCAACGATGATGACGGATATGCAATTTCGGCAGATGTTCTTTCCGCAACCCAGTTTGGAGCTCCGCAAAAAAGAATGCGTTTTATAGTAATGGGAATTCGTAAAGACATTACTGATGAAGTGAAACTTCCGGAAGGAAAATTTAAAGATGGTCCATATAGGACGGTTGCGGACGCGATTAAAGACTTAGAAGATGTTGAGCCGGTCTATAATGTATCTGATGATAAAAATGGCATAAAGCTACAAGCTAAAACTAATTTAAGTGATTTGGCTCAGACACTTCGTGATTCTAAGATATTGCATAATCACATTATAACGAAAACGACACCGACAGCTATGGAGCGTTTTAAAGCGTTAGATCAGGGACAAAATTTTCATTCCTTATCTGATGAGATGAAGACGAACACTTATACAGATGTTACAAGAACCCAGAACACAATCTATCTTCGTTTAAAATACGATGAGCCGTCTGGTACCGTTGTCAATGTGCGTAAATCAATGTGGGTGCATCCTACAAAAGATAGAGCAGTAAGTATAAGAGAAGCAGCTCGTTTGCAGACCTTTCCAGATAGTTTTGTTTTTTGCGGAACAAAGGATAAGCAATATCAGCAGGTAGGGAATGCGGTACCGCCTATAATGGCAAAAGCTATAGCAAAGAAATTGGCTAACCAGCTTAATAAAGCATTATCAAAGAAATAAGGAGATACTTATGAGTCGAAGAGCATACTATTTTAATTCTATAACCAACTTTATATTAGAAGATGAGGAGTCTGTTCTCGGCCAGTTATTGATTAATGATGAGTTTGAAACTACCGATCTCCAAAAGATGGCTTGGAGATCGGAAATTCAAATTTTAAAGGAACAATTAGTTGATTTTTCTCAAGGTGACATTATTTTCGAATATACCATACCAAGAATGGGACACAGAGTAGATGTGATATGTATAATAGAAGGAATTATTTTTCTCTTAGAGTTTAAGGTTGGAGATAAAGAGTACAAGAAATCTACTACAGATCAGGTAATGGATTATGCATTGGATTTGAAATACTTTCATGATAAAAGTAGGGCCAGGCATCTTGTCCCGATTAACGTTTCAACGAAGGCGTTAGAAAAACAGAATGAATATTATTGTATGCCAGATAATATTCATAACACTCTTTTGTGTAATGAAGACAATATTGGCAGTACTATTCGAGAAAGTATTTCGACAATTAATGATACGCCGTTACCTGCACTGGAGTGGATAAATTCAAGATACGTTCCTACACCGACCATCATTGAAGCTGCGCAGGCATTGTATAGAAAACACGGTGTAGAAGATATTTCTAGGAATGATGCTGGTGCAAAAAATTTAACGATAACAACAGCAGCGATTTCTGATATAATTGATCAGTGCAAGAAGAACAACGAAAAAGCTATATGTTTTGTTACAGGTGTTCCTGGTGCTGGAAAAACACTCGCTGGCTTGAATATAGCAAACAAACGTCATCATTTTAATGAAGATGAACATGCTGTTTTTCTTTCTGGAAATGGTCCACTGGTTGATGTTTTGCAGAATGCGCTTGCAATAGATTGTGCGGAGAGAGAAGGCGTGACTAAAAAAAGAGCTCTCCGGGAAACGAAAGCCTTTATTCAAATTATTCATAAGTTTAGAGATGAGGCTTTGACTACGGATATGGTACCAGTAGAGAAGGTGGCAATTTTTGATGAGGCTCAAAGAGCATGGAACAAAGAGTCACTCGCTGATTTTATGAAGCGAAAAAAAGGAATTCCCGATTTTAACCAGTCAGAACCTGAATTTTTGATTGGTATTATGGACAGACATAGAGATTGGGCCGTTATAGTTTGTCTTGTAGGTGGTGGACAAGAAATATATAACGGAGAAGCAGGAATTCAGGATTGGTTTGAAACTCTGGCAGATGATTATCCAGACTGGAAGGTATACCTGTCAGATAAAATTACAGATACAGAATACGTAGGAAAATCAGATATTTCGACATTGCTACATGGACGAGAGTATCACTGCATTTCCGATTTGCATTTAGGGGTTTCGCTACGCTCGTTCAGAAGCGAAAAATTAGCTCTTTTTGTAAAACTATTGTTAGATGAAAAGGCGGAAGAGGCCAAAAGCGTCAATAATGAACTTAAACATTCATATCCGATTTTTCTGACACGAGATCTTGAAACCGCAAAAAAATGGGTGAAGGATAAAGCTCGTGGAACAGAACGGTATGGACTTTTAGCAAGCTCAGAAGGAAAAAGATTGCGAGCTGAAGGCATATGGGTTCCATCAGATATAAATCATGTAGGGTGGTTTTTAAATGGGAAAGATAATGTTGACTCATCATATTACTTAGAAGTGGCGGCGTCTGAATTTAAAGTACAAGGTTTAGAGGTAGATTATGCAATACTAGCATGGGATGCTGATTTTAGGTATACGACTGAAGGATTTGATTATTTTAAGTTCAGGGGCACGAAATGGAATCATGTTAATCAGGAACGAAGGCAGAGATATCTAAAAAATGCTTATAGAGTTTTGTTAACCAGAGCAAGACAGGGATTGATTATTTATGTCCCTGAAGGGTCTGATGAAGATCCATCAAGAAACAAGGATTATTATGATAGGACTTTTCAATATTTGAAGAGCACTGGAATGAAAGAAATATGAGGGGTGATATTTTGAAGGATATAAAGTATGAAGATTTAAATAAAACGTTAGCAGCAGTTGGAAAAGCTGTGTTTGTAAATTTTTATTATGACTTCAAAGATTTTTCTATTTCAAAAGACGAATTGGCTAAAAAGATTCTTTCGGAGAATCCAGGATCGAAGTCAGATAGTCAAAACTTTCGAATTCCAAGAGCAAGACATATATTTGAATCAGGACAGGAGAAGGAAGCATTACGTATTATTATTGAAAGCAAACGTGTAGATAAAAAAGCAGTAGAAAAAGCTAAGCATATTTTGGCTAAAGAAATTATTAGAGAAGATTTCCAAACAGAGAGTACAGAGGAACGACAATTTATCGAACATTTCAATCAAGAAATTCAATATGACGCTACTCTAAGGGAGGCTCCTTTGATTGCGGAGAGAACACAATACATATATCCTCGAAAACAAAATGAGTCGAAGAATGCTTTGAGGCGAGCAAAGTATTTGTGCGAAGTAGATAATTCACATTTTGTTTTTAAACGAAGAAATAGTTCTGATAATTATACAGAGCCACATCATTTGATCCCATTATCGACGTATCGTGATTTTCCAGGAATTGATTTGGACAGAGAACAAAATATTGTATCACTTTGTAGTAATTGTCATAATATGTTGCATTATGGCGCCTCGTACAAAGAAGTGCTATATGAGTTGTATGTTCAAAGAAGGGAATTATTAAAACAGATAGGCATAGTAGTATCTTTTGAACAATTGGTGAGTTATTATTGAATGATAAGACATTAAAATAAAAGAAAAGCTTAATGAAAAATCTTTTTTGATCATTTTAATGTATTAAAGATTATGATTCAATCGATATAACTGTTATGGTAAAGACGCTTTGATATGGATGAGAAATAACCAGAAGGAGGTTCCCTATTTGAAAAAGAAAAAAGATGAAATAACCATCCGTTCCAGTGCTGCAGAATATCTAACTTATGTTGCCTCTGTTGGCGATCAGCAGGACAGTATTGAGATGCGCTATGAGGATGAGAATATATGGCTGACACAGAAGATGATGGCCACGTTGTACGATGTGGATGTTCGCACCATAAATTATCATGTAAAAAAAATCTTCAGTGATAGCGAATTACAAGAGGATTCAGTTATCCGAAAATTTCGGATAACTGCCGCTGACGGAAAAAGCTACAGCACAAATCACTATTCCTTGGAGATGATTATTGCAGTAGGCTTTAAGGTAAATTCAGAGCGTGCGGTGCAGTTCCGTAAATGGGTCAATCAAATTGCCAAGGACTACACCATCAAAGGCTGGGTTATGGATGACGAACGTCTCAAACGCGGAACTTATCTGACAGAAAAGTATTTTGATGAGCAGTTAGAACGAATTCGTGAAATTCGAGCAAGCGAAAGAAAGTTTTATCAGAAAATAACTGACCTGTATGCCACTGCCATTGATTACGATAAGAATTCCGCAACTACCAGGAGATTCTACGCAACAGTTCAGAATAAAATGCATTATGCAGTTCATGGTCATACGGCGGCTGAACTGATTGTAGAAAGAGCTGATCATACAAGAGAGCATATGGGATTAACTACTTGGGCAGACGCTCCTGAAGGCAAAATTAAGAAGAGTGATGTTACGGTTGCCAAGAATTATTTGAGCCAGGATGAAATGAAACAGCTGAATCGTATGGTTACTGCATACTTGGATTTTGCTGAGAACATGACATTAAGACATATTCCACTCACGATGCAGGACTGGGAAAAACGGCTTAATAGCTTTATTGAAATGTTTGATTATGGTATTTTACAGGATGCAGGGAAAGTGTCAGCTGAAATTGCAAAGCTTCATGCTGAGACAGAATTTGAAAAGTATCGTGTTATTCAGGACAGATTGTTCATGTCTGACTTTGATAAATACATGTTGGAATTGGAAGAGAATGTGAAGAAGTAATAGGATCAGTTCTCCCTTTCAATGCCGGATTTTCAGGCACAACAAGGTCGAGTGCATGGAAACCTGGCTAGCAGTTAGGACGAAAAATAGCTGTTGACCTGTTTTTTGTAGGAAGAACGGACAAGGTTGAGGCGATGACGGTTCCTCACAGAATTTGACTTTTATGTTGGAATCACTATAATAGTAGAAACGAATAAAAAAGTTGAACTTTTTCCGTAAACGGGCGAGGTCCAGACTGTAATATGGATAGCGGAATGTATCAAGATATTTTTGCTACAGAATTTGTAGATATGTTTCCACGAACAAACGGAGATATTTTGATACAAACCATATTAGTCTGGATAGGTTCCCGATGACCGACATCAATCCGGACCTATCGAGCCACGTTGAGTGCGTTGTATTGATGTCAAGGGTTGAGAAATAGATGTACAAAAAAGGCTAGAAAACAGGGGATTTCAAAAAATAGATTCTGATTTTTGCGTACATTGGAATCACGGAAAAGCCTGTAAAATCAAGGTATGGGAACATATCAATACGGATAGTTGAGTTGACAGAATGGATATTGGGTAGGTTGTGGAGATAGGATGGATTTTTCCCGGGTTGAGTTGACAATATTGTTGAACAGGCTAATTACTATATGCGGAAAATGAACTTATGATAAGTAGGCACGAGGTCGAGGAGGAAAAATATGCGAGAAAATTCAAGAATACACTTCATACCTCCGATTCCAAAGAGAGAAGAGAAAGTAGGCAGTTATTGCCGTGTAAGTACCAACAGTGCAGAACAATTACAAAGCCTGACAGCCCAGGTATCGCATTGACAAAACTGACAGCGGCTATGCCTCAATGGCTTCTGGCAGATGTTTATATGGACATTGCCACTAGCAAAACAGGCTCGTCACGCAAAGAGTTTAATCGTATGCTGGAAGACGGTAAGGCTAATAAATTGAATATTATTATGACAAAGAGTATCAGCAGGTTTGGAAGAGATACAGTTGAAATCTTAGAGGCATTGAATCAATTAAAGCAACTTGGGGTAAGGGTGATATTTGAGCAGGAAGAACTGGATACGGCAAAGACGGATAGTGATTTAATGATTGCGATTATTGAATCTCTGACACAGGCAGAGAATGAGTCTAGATGTGATAATATCAAAATGGGAATTAAATACCGTGCAGCCGCCGGAACATCAAAGCTGTATGATAGAAAGTGCTACGGGTACAAGCATGATTCGAACGGTAAATTGGTTATTGATGAAGAAATGGCAGAGAATGTTAAATTGATTTTTGATTTGTATCTTGGCGGGCAAAGCGTTTTGGGGATTATCAGGGAACTGGAAAAGAGGAAGATACCATCACCGACGGGGAAGAAAAAGTGGTGTAAGAGAACGATTGATGTTATGCTGAGTAATGAGAAGTATACTGGTGATGTCCTGTTGCTAAAGTCTGGGAAAAGTGAGGTTCATTACCTGGCATCGTATAATAATCCTGCGATAATAGAGAAAGAGGTTTTTGAGGCTGTGCAGATTGAGAAGGAGAAGAGGAGTAATGTGATAAAAGATGAGAGTGGTATTAAGAGAAAAAAACGTAAGTATAGTACAAAGAAGTAAATGATTGCTGTTATGGCTATTGTAAGAAGTAGATAATGTTAGATGTTAGTAGGAAAAGTATATAGAAAACATTTAAAGGAGTGTCGAAAATGAAACAACACATTTTGTTAGAAAAGGCATATTGTTACCCAGAACCTGGAGAAGCACAAATACCTGAGAATTGTACTTTTATTCAAAAAAACGGGTACTGGCGCAATAATTCCACAGGAGAGATCATGATGTTAAGCAATGATCCACGCCGTCCGCAAACAAAAAAGGCAGATATCGAAACGGGAGAGGATCAAAAAGGTGAATGAAATAAACTACTTGGTACTTTCCAATACTATAGACTATTCAAGTGATTTGATTTGCGCTGAATTCGAAAAACGAGAATTAAATTATTTAAGAATCAATCGTGATCTTTTTCAGGAATATGAAATCGTGTATAGCTTGCAGGATGATTCCTTCAAGTTTAAAGTGGATGGGATTTGGTATTTCTTAAGTTCAGAAACCATAAAATCAATCTATTTTAGGGCACCAGTTTTCTTACGCACAACAGGAAAAGCTCGTCCTGTTGAGGAACAACTGAAACGAAGTCAGTGGAGTGCCTTTATTAGAAACTTAATTATTATAGACAAAGCTGTGTGGATGAATCATCCCGTAGCAACATACCGAGCAGAAAACAAGCTCTACCAGCTTAAAATAGCAAAGGAATGTGGTTTTAGCGTTCCAGAAACCTATGTAGGTAATTCGTTGCCACAGAATATTGCTCAGGAAAAGATGTACATTGTTAAATCTTTGGATACAGCTCTTTTTTATGAGGATGATAAAGAAATGTTCACGTATTCTACAATGATTGAGGGAAAAGACTTACTATCTTCTGAAATCCAATTGGCACCTATTATTACCCAAGAGTGCTTATCCCCCAAATGCGATATACGGGTTACATTTGTAAACAACCGTATGTTTCCTGTTGCTATTACAGAAGATGGCATGATATTAGAAGGTGATTGGAGAAAGAGCAATAAAGATAATCTCACATATACTTGCGTTAAATTGCCCCGAAATATTGAGAATCAGCTTATGTTAATAATGAAAAAGTTAAGCCTATCATTTGGCGGTATTGACCTTGCTTTGGTGGGGGATACATATTATTTCATTGAAGTGAATCCTACAGGAGAGTGGGGCTGGCTTACATCGTGTGCTAATCTTCCGATTGATAAAGCTATTGTGGATACCTTAGTTAATCGAGGTGTATATGAAAAAAATACTTGATATAATATTTCCATTTATTGGTAATTGGGAAGCGAAAAAGATTATCAAAGGAAAAATGTTTCCTAAAAACGAATTGGGAGAAGAAACTATACCAACAGGAATTCTGACAAATATTGAAAATTCAGATAAAATCAGTGTAGAGGAACTCAAGGAACAGTATGAAAATACCTTTAAAACAAAGGATAAACTTGAAGACAAAGCCAAAACAAACATCATAGGAATTACAATTTCTATTTCTCTAATTATTGGCGCATCAGGATTACTATCATCTTTAAGTGCGAAATTCGAAAATTCATTTGTTGCTTTGTTTGCAATTATTTTGTTTATCGCGAGTGTCACGTATATGATTGTTGCTGGGTTGCTTGTTATCCATGTGTTGATTGGTGAAAATGAAACATATATTGTTAAGCTTAGTAGTATAGTAAATGACAAGGAAACATTAAGAGATGATTACGATAAGTGTATTGCACAAAATCAGAGGAAAAACATTATTCGCAACAACTATGTTTTCACCTCATACGCATGTATACGAAACTCGTTGGCCTGTTTGTTCATTATTCTTCTTTTTATAGCTATACCGAATGATTTATCAAACAACAATTGCCAAAGAGATGATATAAAAATGCATTCATCACAAACATATGTATTTTCATTTTCATCTTCTACAATTGATTATTTGAAAGAAAATGATGTCCGTGATATTGTAGAAAAAGCTGTTATTAGTGCTATGGAAAAATCTCAGCCAGATGAAGGTGATGGAACTTTTGGTATTATTGACACAAGTAATATGTTGTTTATTAAGTATGAAGTGTCTGGAAAGAATATTAAAATTTTATTGCTGGAATCATATACAATCCAATGAAAAGAGTTTGTTTTGGAAGGAATATAGTTTGGATTACAAATTATATATATTAAATTTTACATTTTGTTTATGATAGAAATCGAACCGTTCAAAATAGCCTAATCAAAAATCGAGATTTGAGATGACAGTGTGTATGTGAAAATACAGCATTTATGCCCTTCTTGATATGTTCTGATATTGCCTAACTATCACACGTTGAGACGGTCTGTTTGCTGTGAAAAGCGGCGTATTTCCGGGTTTTTTGTAAGGTTAGTATCATCAGAGAAGCCTTGCGAAAAGCTCGGTTTTCTTGTATGGAAACATATCTACTTTTTAGTCTGACCGGATAAAAAGTGGCTGGTCGAAGAATTGCGGCAGGGTTTAGGCTGTGGATTAGATGTCATAGGTTGTGGCACTGGGATTATTGTCAGAGCCGACCGCAGTTCAGCCCACTCGATACTCGAAGGGGTAGCAGGCAGTGGAATAGATGTTTAATACGGAAAACAAGAAGATCTGAATGGATTATGAAGTGCTTCATAATTTTTTTATCCGTTTTTTGAAAAAACCATTGCTTTGTCCTTGGGACAATGTTGTATAATGAATTCAATAGGAGGTGATGGTATTGGGGTATAAGGTTAAATGGGTTGAAGATAACTTGGGTGTTACAAGAAAGGCACTTCGCGTATTTGAGAAAGCTAATCTAATGCCTGAAAATAAGGATGGTCAATATCGAGATTATGACGATGATGATATAGACCGCATTTGGACGATACGAGTTTTACAGGGTATGGGATATTCAATTAAAGAAATTTGCGATATGGTCGCTGATGATGGGTTTGATTTCGATACTTCTATATCTCAGAAGGTCGAACAGTTAGAAGAAAAAAAGGCAGAGCTGGAACGCCATTTAGGATATGCGAAGACTATTAAGCTAACTGGGCGATTTCCATCACGACCTAAAAAAATGGGTGAGGTAAAGTTTGAGGATTTTCAAAATAATGCCATTAAGAGATGGAACATTTCAGGTGATCCACAAGGTGAAGCATATGCACAATTTGCTGAAACGATGTTATCCAAATCTAATGAAGAATGGAATAATAGTGATTTGTGACGTATGCTAGCTGCATTGGAGATGATGAAAAATACAGACTTGGATTAGTTGCTTGCAGAATACGTATTACCTAAAGCGATTTGTAAGCGCAAGGCCCTGGGAGCTAATCATCCAGAGATTCAATTAATGGTTAAGTTCATATATGAAAATCAGAATATATTGGGCCAGGCTGATGGTATGGAAGGAAAAATGACCATAAAACAGTTCTCTCGATTTTATTCGTCGAGCTATTTGGCAGGTGATGTTGCAAAGTTAAAATCCGGTGAATATAGTGAGGAGGATTGTGAATTTATAGCTGAAGCGATTTCTATATTTGGTGGTTATAAACATCACGATGAATTAGTCGAGGAAGAGATGCGATATGGTAGACGAGATGGAGGAGGCGAAGAGAATGAGTAATCTAGGTGCATATCAATGGTTGACTACTGCGGCAAAGAAGGTCGGAGGCCCTAAAAACCTTGTTTTGATAATTGCCGGAACCGGCGCAGTTGTTTATAAAGGTAGCGAGATTGTAGTTAAAAAGACTGTTAAGGAAATTAAAAAGAAAATCAGAATACATCAGTTGACGGAAATAGCAGATACAAAGGTATATTCTGTAACCGCAGAGGGTATCAGCAATGAGGGTTTAGCGTTTAAAATCGGAGACCAATTTAGAGTGCTTGAAACAGATAAGGATGCTGTTTTGATAGAGAAAATTGACGACGATAATAATCCCTATTTTGTGTCAGAGGAATTGTTGACGAATATTTCAAATTACAAGCGATAGGAGGGAAATACAATGGGACGTTTTTCGTATTTTACAAGTAGTTGACTGGAAACAGCATCAGAAGATGAGCTTCGTGAAACAGCAAGTGAAATGGAATCATTGCTAGATGAACTGGATTATGATTCGGATGAGCACACTCAAATTTACGGTATACATATTGATGTGGTTAATGCGATTTCCAGTAGATTTCCACTCAATTTGCCTCATCGAGAGCACGGATGGTATTTGTCAAATGACGATTAATTAGAAGGTGGTGAAAAAATGACATGAGAAGAATTGAAAGAACAGATTGACGAGCATATGCAACAGTATGCCAATGAAGAAATTGATTGTGATACATATGCGCAGAAGATGATGGAATTAACCCCATCTGCTCAGAACGATAACGACTAAGTTTGATTATTGATGTTAATGTGAAAGGAGGCGGAATTATGCAGCAGTGTCCATTTTGTGATAAAGTCTATGATGAATCTGAATACAGCCATTGTCCATATTGTTCAGGTGAATTAGAGGATGACGATGATGAAGTTCGTCCATGCCCTGAATGCGGTGGTTGCTTACATTGGGATGGAGAAGTTTGGGAATGCTCAAACTGTGACTACTCAGAGGAAGACTAAAAAAGAAACTTTCTACCGGTACTCTTCATCTTTTTCTCATAAAACGAAATGAATTACCGAATGATACTATGGTAATCATTCGGTATGATTTCTAAGCAGATTTCCTATTTAATTTTTCAATTATTTTACGCACAATGGTTGCACCGGGATATTCTTTTGTATATAATAAGGGGCAATATAATAGAATAATACGAAGGAGGTTTCTTATGAATGATATAAAACATGTCGTCTGGGATTGGAACGGTACGCTGCTGGATGATATTGATGTCAGTATGGAAGCGTTGAATACCATTCTGAAAAAGGCACAGCTGCCTCTGGTTCTGGATAAAGGGGAATACCGGAAATATTTTCAGTTTCCTGTGATAGAATATTATAAAAAAGTCGGCTTTGACTTTGAGAAGACACCGTTTCCTATGCTCGCAAAGGAATATATGCGCTATTATCAGCCCCACAGTATGGCCTGCTCTTTGCATGACGGGGTAACGGACATGCTGTCACAGCTGAAGAAAAAGGGAGTGCATCAGTATCTGCTGAGTGCCAGTGATTTGCATTTCCTGCATGAGCAGCTGGATAATTATGATATTGAACAATATTTTGAGCAGGTACGCGGTCTGGATAATATCCATGCGGCATCCAAGGCAGAGCTGGCAAAGCGCTTTGTACAGGAAAGCGGTCTGAATCCGCGGGAAGTGGTCTTTATCGGTGACAGTGTACACGACAGTGAGGTTGCCCATGGTGCCGGCTGCCGTTGTATTCTGATCGCCAACGGACATGAGGATAAGGGAAAGCTGGAAAAAACAGGCTGCGTGGTTGTCGATACGATACGCCAATGTGAATCCCTGATGGCGTGATCAGAAAGAGAAACTGGAGGTCTCCAGTTCTTTTTTTATCGCACTGCGCTGCTGTTCGCTGATTTGCAGCTTGCCGTGGATGCAGTCCACAAAGCCTTCCTGTGACAAGGTGAGAATAATGCGGTTGCAGGTACGCACACTACAGCCGATGGAAGCTGCAATCCGTTCCCGGGTCGCAGGAATCCTTCCACCACTCTGTCCATTGGAACGCAGCAAAAACAGAAGCAGGCGTGTGCGATTATCCATAAACAAATACTGCCGCTGAAGCTGCGTCTGCACAGACAGCTCCTTCATCAGCATCTGCGTACGCAGAAACAGGGCGTTTGCATCACTCTTCATCCAGTGCAGATAGGAGGCAGCACTCAGTCTGGCGCAGCATGAGGCTTCCATCGTTTTCAGCGTCACATAGTGTCCCTCCATGCCGGTGAACAGCTCATAATCGCCGACGATATCCACCGGGTGCAGCTCCGTAAAGCTGTAAGGAATATCCACGACCCGCTCTTCGATCGCCTGCAGACGGCCATCCAGCAGCACAAATACCGGATTGCTGGTCTGGTAAGTGGAAATCAGATTTTGATTCTTACGTAGACGGATCAGCTGCATCTGCTGCAGCACCTCTACGGGACAATTGGCAAACAGCTGCTTCAGCAGACTGTGATGGCATTCCTTTGTTTCCTCTAACAAATCCTGCAGGGCAGTCATAAAATTCACCTTCTTTTCAAAAAGTGGACAGATGTCCTTTTTTTATTATCTGCTCCTATAGTATGATACTATTGTAAAAAAAGCAAGCAGGATGTATGGGAATCTGCTTTGCGTAAAACCTATGTAAAGGAGGAAGTATTTATGTCAACACCACATAACGCTGCTGCCAGCGGCGACATCGCCAAGACTGTACTCATGCCGGGGGATCCGCTCCGCGCCAAATTCATTGCAGAAACCTATTTGGAAAATCCGGTACAGTTTAACACGGTCCGCAATATGTTCGGATATACCGGTACCTATAAGGGAAAGAAAATCTCTGTCATGGGAAGCGGTATGGGAATGGCAAGTATTGGAATCTATTCCTATGAGCTGTATAAATTTTATGAGGTAGAAAACATTATTCGAATCGGTAGTGCAGGAGCCTACACGGATACGCTGAAGCTGTTTGATCTGGTACTTGCAGACAGTGCATGGAGTGAATCCACCTTCGCGAAGGCACAGGCGGATGTCGACGGTGATATTCAGACACCGAGTGCTGAGCTGAATGCTGAAATAGAAGCAGCGGCCGCAAGGGTGAACAAACCGCTGACAAAGGCAAGAATTCATTCCAGCGATGTTTTTTATCATGAGGACAACGTGGACGGACACCGGGAATTTTTTGAAAAGCATGGCTGTGTATGTGTTGAAATGGAAAGCTTTGCTCTATTCCACAATGCCAAAATTTTAAACAAGCGCGCTGCCTGCCTGCTGACCATCAGCGATTCTCTGGTTACACATGCAGAGACAACTGCACAAGAGCGTCAGACATCCTTCCATGATATGATGCTGGTTGCACTGGAAACAGCTGTGGCATTATAACATACGACAGGAAAGCACGTTATAAATAAAACACACAAGGAGGTTAACATGAAACCATATAAGAGGATTTTTACAATCGTCATAGATTCTCTCGGTGTCGGTGCGATGCCGAATGCGGCGGAATATGATGATGAGGGCTGTGATACGCTGGGACATATTGATGCAAGCATGCCGAAGTTTCATATTCCGAATCTGGCAAAGCTGGGACTGGCAAACCTTCATCCGCTTAAGCATGTGGCACCGGCAGCCGAGCCCCTGGGTTATTATACGAAGCTGCTGGAAGCCAGTGTCGGCAAGGATACGATGACCGGACACTGGGAAATGATGGGACTGCATATCACGACACCGTTTAAAACCTTTACGGAAACCGGCTTTCCACAGGATTTGATCGATGAGCTGGAAAAACGTACAGGGCGTCATATTATCGGAAACAAGTCTGCCAGTGGAACTGAGATTCTGGACGAGCTGGCAGAGCAGGAAATACAAAACGGGGATCTGATCGTCTATACTTCAGCGGATTCTGTTCTGCAGATTTGCGGAAATGAGGAAACGATGGGTGTGGAGACTTTATATCATTATTGTGAAATCGCAAGAGAACTGACCATGCGTCCGGAGTGGATGGTGGGAAGAGTCATTGCGCGTCCGTATACCGGAAGTAAAAAAGGGGAATTCAAACGCACCAGCAACCGTCACGACTATGCATTGAAGCCGTATGGGAAAACAGCGCTGGATGCGCTGAAGGAAGCCGGACTGGATGTAATCAGCATTGGAAAAATCAAGGATATTTTTGATGGTGAAGGCATTACACAGGCTCATAAATCCAAGAGCAGCGTGCATGGCATGGAACAGACGATTGAGGTCATGGAGCAGGATTTCCACGGCTTATGCTTCGTCAATCTGGTTGACTTTGATGCATTGTGGGGACATCGCAGAAATCCGGTCGGCTATGGAGAAGAACTGGAGCGCTTTGATGAGCTGCTGGGAGTTGTTCTCAATAAGCTGCAGGAGGATGATTTATTGATCATTACTGCAGATCATGGGAATGACCCAACCTATAAGGGAACGGATCATACCAAGGAAATGGTTCCGTTTCTGGCATACAGCCCGCGTATGGAAGGACACGGACTATTGCCGGTAAGTGATACCTTTGCCATGATCGGAGCCACGATTGCGGATAATTTTGAGGTATCCATGCCGAAGAACACAATAGGAACAAGCTGTCTGAAACAATTGAAATAAGGTACTGACGAAAACACCAAAAGGTATCTGCAGAGAAGGATCGTAGGAATGAAACCGGGAATTCTGCTGCTGATACCTTTTTATTATGTATAAAAGAAACTATCCGGACAATTAAATGGCAGGGCTTTAGCTGCTGCGGACACAAAGACTACGATTTTATTCTTATGAATGCTGTTTTCTGAAAGGGCATGGGTTTTCATAGTCCGCTGTGATAAAATGTATTTAAGAAACATAGGAATCTGAGATGGAGAAGGAGGAATGCAGGGTGGATGAAATTATCATCAAGCCGCATCATTTTATAGATATCATAAAGCTGTATGGTGCCGGTATTGAACGATTTATACCGGATGAACCCATGGGACATGATTTCTATAAAGTCGCAAATGAACTTATCGATCATCCGACAATCAATGTAAAATTAACCGTCTATGATGATATATGTAGGCCGTGTAAAAAATATAACGGCAGGTGTGTTGATGCGTTGACATCCATTTCCTGATATACAGGCAAGGATGCTTATAATAGAACATTGGATGAAAAGCTTATCAGACTGTATACTTTAACTGCTGAAAAATATACAGCATTGCAGCTTTGTTCGATAATCCTTGAAAAGAAAGCGTTTATATATACTGTCTGGAATGAGGAAGAGCCTGCTTTCACACAAAACGATATGCTTTATTTGTGAAGGGGGCAAATAAATTTTTAGATGGAAAATAGAATTTGCGATAGACATACACGGTGAAATCACGATGCCGGCTCCAATCCCATAAGAGAGGATCCTGAAGGTGGAAATACAGGCTGCCTACATCAGCTGTTTTGCTGCCAGAATTGTTTTACAGCCGCATGCAGACGGGTTGGATCATTGATAATTTGAAACGGCCGCATGTGTTCTGGTAACAGCCGCTGATAAAACGGTGTGGTGAAGCGCTCGTCAATGAGTAACACGATACCGATATCACTGTGCGAGCGAATAACACGGCCGGCAGCCTGCAGTACCTTATTCATGCCCGGTACCTGATATGCGTAGGCATACCCCGTTTCGTTAACCTCGTCAAAGTGCTCACGCAGCAGCTCCTGCTGTGGATTGACCTGCGGAAGTCCTACACCGACAATGATCGTACCGATCAGCTTTTCCCCCTTCAGGTCTATTCCTTCAGAAAACATGCCGCCTAATACACAGAACAGAACATGCAGTTCTTGTGTGGTATTGAAGTGTTCAAGAAAGTGCTGCTTCTCTTCTTCCTTCATCCCGCTTTCCTGCAGGGATACGTGAATATCAGGGAACTGTTCACAAAAGGTCTGGGCAACCTGCTTCATATAGGCATAGCTTGGCAGAAAAACAATGTAATTTCCTGTTTTGGCCTGCACCGCTGCGTGAATCATAGCGGCAATCGGGTGCAGGGAGCTATCGCGGTTTCGATAGCGGGTGGAAATGGCGTCACACAGGACGATTTTACGCTTTTCTGCCGAGAATGGAGAAGGAAGAAACAGCTTTCTGGTCTTTCTTGTTCCACCCAGCAGATCGAGATAATAATCAATGGGAGAAAGCGTCGCAGAAAAGAAGACAGTGCTTCGTCCCATGGCACAGGTTTCCTTTAATGGATGTGCCGGATTCAGACAGAGCTGCTTCAGTACGATATCACTGCTCTGCTTTTCATAACAGGTGACAAAATCCTCATCATAAAACTCGGAAATCCGGTTGTAGTTTATGCATGAAAAATACAGATCGCGTAATTCTTCATCCCAGGTATCTTCATGCTCACTCTGCAGATAGATATCCATTTGTTCAATCACATCTGCCAGACGCTGCCTGATGGAAGAAATTGGATCCTTTTGGTGAATAAAATTCTGTCCTTCCTCTTCGCACTGCTTTTTTAACCGCAGGAATTCACGGTTGACAGCGCGCAGTGCCGCATGCAGCGGCTTGCGTTGCTTTTGGATATTGCGGGCTGCCGCAAGAAACGCCGACTTATTCAGCTCACAGCTGTACATGCTTCTGGCACGATCCACCAGATTGTGTGCTTCATCCACCAGAAAAATATAGTCTCCCTTTTCCATAAAAAAACGTTTCAGATACACCCGCGGATCAAATACATAGTTATAGTCACAGACAATCACATCCCCATACAGACTTGCATCAAGGCTCAGCTCAAAGGGACAGATCAAATGCTCCTGTGCTTTTTTTTCAACGGCCTCACGATCGATGAACTGTGTTTCCTGCAGCAGTTCGTACAAGGCATCCTGACAGCGATCATAATAGCCCTTTGCATAGGGACATACCTCGGGGTCACAGTTACGCACATCCTGAAAGCAGATTTTATCCTTGGCTGTGATTGCCACGCTTTTAAAGGATACCTCCTGCTTGTAAAGCAGTCGCAGAGTATCATAGGCAACTGTGGCCGTTACATTTTTCGCACACAGATAAAATACCTTTTCCGCCTTTCCCTCTCCAATTGCCTTCAAAGACGGAAACAGGGTGGAAATTGTCTTTCCGATACCGGTTGGTGCGGAGGCGAACAGCTTTTCCCGATCCAGAATGGTTTTGTATACGGCGACTGCAAAGTCACGCTGTCCGCTGCGATAATCCGGAAACGGAAACTTCAGCTCCTTCAGTGTTCTGGAAGAGCTGATTTTCAAATCTCTGCTGAGTGCTGCCCACTTCACATAGCGCCGCAGCGTATCCATATAGAATGCCGCCAGCTCCTCCCGTGTTTTCTCCTCGTCAAACTGCTTGATTTCCTCGGTATCAATCTGATAATAGGTCATCTGGATGCGAATGGAGGGAGCAACGTGCTCAGCCAGATACATATGGCCATAGCAATAGGCCTGTGCGAGATGGACCATGACGGGCTCGTTCAATTCGGAAAAGGGAATCGCGGTTGTTTTGATTTCCTCAATCGTCACCTGATCGTCCTCCTTGCGAACACCATCCGCTCTGCCTTCAATTTCAAACAGGATATCATCCAGTTCACTGGACAGCTTCAGAAATACTTCGCTTTCATAGTCTCCCTGTGCAGAGCTCTGCAGCATGCGATGAATACGGCTACCCAGATTTGCCCGTTCGATGGATGGCGCTGTGGATACCAGATCACCGCCGATCCATACCGATTCTACCAGAGCGCGCACGGACATTTTGCATCGATACACACGCATCCCTCCTCCTGTATCACTTCTGTACTGTAATTTTAGTCGTTTTTCTATGATTATGCAATGCAAGTACGGTATAATATACAGGGAAAAGATAACAATTCATGGAAAAATGCTGTCTCCGTGGGGATACTGCATAGGATCTGTTCTGAAAGCCTGCAGCATCTATCAGGGATTTGCTGTGAATTGATATCATGAAAGGTGAGGAATGTGTATGAAAGAATTCATTATCAATGAAAACGATGCGGATCAGCGGGTGGATAAGTTTATACAGAAAACGATGAAGACCATGCCCAAGAGCCTGATGTATAAATATATAAGGAATAAGAAAATCAAGGTGAATCGGAAACGCTGTGAGATTTCCCAGCGACTGCAGGTGGGAGACACCATGCAGTGCTATATCCCCGAGGAGTTTTATGAAGTAGCAACCATGCGCAGCTTTCTACAGGTCCCGAATGCACTGGATGTGGTCTATGAGGATGATGCTGTTCTGCTGATGAACAAGCCCAAGGGACTTCGCGCACACAGTGACACCAGTGAGGTGCAGGATAATCTGGCAGACCGCCTGCTGCATTATCTGTATTGTAAAAAAGAATACGATCCAACCACTGAACAAAGCTTTACCCCTGCCTTGTGCCATCGTATCGACCGAAACACGCAGGGGCTGGTAATTGCGGCTAAAACAGCTGCGGCTCTTCGCTGCATGAATGAAAAAATCGCACTTCGTCAGGTGGAAAAGAAATATCTGTGTATCGTACAGGGGAAATTGAAAAAAAAGCAGGATCATATCGTGCTGTATCATCGAAAGAATGAGCAAAATACGGCGGAGGTTATCGATCGTGAGCGGGAAGGCTATACCCGCATGGAAACAGGCTATCGTGTTTTGCAGGAGGCAGAGCGCTACTCTCTTGTTGAGGTGGAGCTGCACAGCGGTAAAAGTCATCAGATTCGAGCTCTTATGAGCTGGCTGGGACATCCTCTGCTGGGCGATGTAAAATACGGGGCGAGGAAGACAAAAGAGAAGACTTATCAGGCACTCTGTGCGTATCATGTGGCATTTCATTTTCAGGGGGATGCGTGCTGTCTGCAGTATCTCAACGGCAGAGCATTCGAGCTGCAGGATACCGATATTGAGCGGCAGTTTGCGGATATCGCAAGACCGTTTTGAAATGGTATAACGGCATGCCTTTGACTCTTTCAAAGATACGAGCCGGACGTTATCGGATAGATACGGTCCTTTGAAAATCGTAAAATAGACCGGTGTACCCACAGAACCTGTAGCATTCCCCCCATCTTCACTTGCTTCATGTAAAATCGCATGCACAAGACTTATTCTAATAGAACTTCATGCACAGATACTGGCAGGAAACAGTATGCAATAAAATGACTGGCAAAGGATCATGACCTTTATGAAAACTGCGGCCTGTGCTAGAAACGTATGTTATTTCATATATACACTGTCTGGTTGATCATTGAATCGCAGCACTGGAAATAAATACCGGATAGAATTTGAATGAAATCGCTTGCTTTTATGAAAAAGGGGTGTATAATCAGTTAAGTTGAAAATAAAAGGAGAGAGTTTATGGAATCTTATCGTTACCTGCTGGACGTGGCGCTGATTCTGCTCAGTACGAAAGTATTCGGACTGCTGACAAGAAGAATCGAAATGCCGCAGGTCGTTGGGGCGCTGGTTGCAGGACTGCTGCTGGGGCCGGCATGCTTTAATATCGTACAGGAATCGGAATTCCTGGATCATATTGCGGAAATCGGTGTTATCGTACTGATGTTCTCCGCCGGTCTGGAAACAGATATATCCGAGCTGAAGAAAAGCGGCAGAAACAGCTTTGTCATTGCCGTTATCGGTGTACTGGTTCCGCTGATTGCCGGTTATGTGCTGGCATCCTTCTTCAATACGGAGCCTACAGCATTTCTGCAGAACATGTTTATCGGCGTCATTCTGACGGCAACCTCCGTCAGTATCTCAGTGGAAACGCTGAAGGAGATGGGAAAGCTGTCCACACCGAGCGGCAATGCCATCCTTGGGGCGGCTTTGATAGATGATATTTTGGGAATTGTCGCATTGACCATCATTACCGGTATGGCGGATACATCCGTACAGCTAACAGAGGTTATGCTGAAAATCGTTGCCTTCTTCGTGCTGGCTGTTATCGTTGGTATATTTGCACGTAAGGGTATCGAAAAGCTGTTTGACCGTTATCAAAAGGTACACCGCCGCTTTTCTATTCTGAGCTTTGCCTTCTGTCTGCTGTTTGCCTATGTTGCGGAAGCCTTCTTCGGGGTTGCGGATATCACCGGTGCATTTATCGCAGGATTGATTATCAGTGGTACGAGCCGCTGCAATTATGTGCAGATGCGTATTGAAACCCTGTCTTATTTATTGATTTCCCCGGTGTTCTTTGCCAGCATTGGCTTGAAGGTTGTGCTGCCGGAAATGAGTACCAGCATTATGATATTCTCGGTACTGCTTCTGGTTCTGGCAATTCTGACAAAGATCGTTGGCTGCGGTCTGGGGGCGAAGCTGTGCCGGTATGAGAACATACAGAGTCTTCGAATCGGCATCGGCATGGTATCCCGCGGTGAGGTCGCTCTGATTGTCGCCAGCAAGGGGATGAAGGTTGGCTTGATGAATGAGGCATTTTTCGGCCCGATTATCATTATGGTTGTACTGACAACTGTGATAACCCCGATTCTGTTGAAAATTGTTTTCAAGGATCGTGAAAATGACCCGGATGTATATGCATCCTCGGAGCTGATTGAGGACTATGAGAAGATTGAACAGAATGAAAAGCTGGCACAAAAGGTGCTGGAACAGAGCTGATTGCTTCCGAAAGCTGCCAAAGCTGCGAACTATTGGATAATCACCTGATTCCAAATTGCAGGATTGCTTTCCTATATAAATATAGAGGATCACATTCATGGATTCAAATATGCAGATTTTATCCGTACAGATAAGGTCTGTTTTTTTCTTGTATTCTGCGGATATACAGCTTTAAATATTCTATGCGCAAGACATTATAGTCGCCTGTTTTTTTTGCTTATTGCAAAGCTGATATGCGTTAGGGCAGATGAGGTATGTCTTTCTGTATGGAATCACCATATAAAGAATGGTAAGTTTCGAATCGGTTGATGCCTTGTTGAAGAGGGTATGGAAAGGAAGGCCTCTTTGCAGCTGATGTGCAGTTGTGCCTCTTTCATGGTGCAGACCGTCCGCAATATGTGATAGGAGGTATTCCTTTTATGAGCAGCTGAAAAATTTAGAGAATTTATGTTTTGTTTATATTTTCCATAATTGAAATTTTCAATTATGGAATATGGAACAGCATGTACGAAGGCAGCCCTTGAACAGTATTTTAAATCAGAAACAACAACCAACAGCCGTGTACAGAAAAAGGGGTTTCAGTATCGCTTTGTTTACAAAATTTTCATAAGGTAAAAAATACACGAAAAATGGATGGAAAACCGCAATTTTTACAGGGGTTTTGCGGAACCGATTTTATAATAAAAAGGAGTGAAATCTTTGCTTGCACACCAAAATAAAAAGGTGTATACTTCTAGAAGTTTGGTGAACGGCCAAACGAATCGGTGATATAATAAGGATAAAGGAGGTGTCGTTTTTTGGAAGAAATCATTCGTAAAATCGTAGATGCCGACAAGCAGGCAAGAGCGCGTGTTGAGCAGAAACAGCAGGAACGCCACAATATCCAGAATCTGATACAGGACCAGAGTATGGAAATCAGAGAAAAGTATCGAAAGGAAACAGAAGACTGTATAGCGAAGAAGCGCGAACAGATGGATGCGGATTTGCAGAATGCTATGCAGCAGGAAGAAGCAGCCTATGAGGAATCGCTCAATGCTCTCCAGCAGAAATATGAGGAGCATAAGGAGGAGTGGGTTTCACAGATTGTAAAACGAACGCTGGCGATGTAGTTATGTGTTCGCCTGTACACGTTGGGAGGTGATGTGTATATGAGTATGGCAGAAGGTGTTATTGTGGCGAAGGCCAGAAGCATGCATGGGGAAGCGCTGAGTGAAGAAATGTATCAGGAGCTGCTGCATAAGAAAAGCGTGGCGGAAATCGCCGGTTACCTGAAGCATGAGACCTCCTATGCCGCTGCCCTGAAGGATGTGCGTGAGAACAATATTCACCGAGGTCAGCTGGAAAGTATCCTGCGACAGGAAATTTTCAAGAAAACCATGAAATTATACCGTTATGCGGATGCGGCCATGAAGCCGTATTACCGGCTGCATATGCAGCAGATTGAAATCGATTTGATTCTGTCCCGTATCCGGGTACTGATTTCCCGGGAGTATGAAGCTGCCATTGCGGAATTTCCTATCTTTCTAAAGTCGTACACCAGCTTTGATCTGCTGCGGCTGGGGAATGTTCATAGCTATGATGAGCTGCTGGATGTTTTAAAGCATACGATGTATTATGCGGTACTGCTTCCTTACCGTGTGAAAAAGGGTGAGGAAAATGATATTGACTATACAAAGATTGAAACACAGCTGCAGATGCAGCATTACACCCATACCTTTCAGGTGATTGACAAAACGCTGAAGGGAAAAAGCAGAAAAGCAGTCAAGCAGTATTTCGCAACCCAGATTGAGCTTAGCAACATTGAAAAGATTTACCGCTACAAAAAATACTTCAATGCCCGTGAGGATGTCATTCGTGAATCGCTGGTACCGGTGCATGAGCATCTGTCCGCCGCATTTGTGGAAGAGCTGATTGCACAGCCGAATGCGCGTGCATTTATCAAGCTGCTGCAAAGCAGCACGTATCGTCTGGGAATTGAGGATATGGAGAAGGATTATGTATACATCGAACACTATACCGATTCCTTTCTGTATGCATTGGCAAAGAAGAATATCTATTATTCTCTCGATGCCCCCCTGGTATATTCCAGCTATCTGTATACCGCAGAGCGTGAGCTGGAAAATATCATCAATATTATTGAAGGTGTGCGTTATCATGTATCCATTGAGGATATGGAGCGCATGCTGATCTACTAGAAAGGAGAATGTTCATGGCAATTTCAAAAATGAAACTGGTCAACATCCTTGCGGATAATGAATATCTCAACGATGTACTTTTGAAATTCGTGGAACTGGATTACTTTCATCCGGAACCGGCCAGTAAGTTTGTGGACAGTGTACACGGACTTACCACGCTGAGTGATGAAAACCCGATAACCGATGTACTGACGCATTTCAATGAGGTGCTGCAGGACATGGATATGACGCTTCCGGTGAAGGACGTAAAAAACGGTGCGTATGATCTGGAAGGCATCCGCAAGTATATTGATTCCATCCACGAGCGCTTTGAAAACGGGGCTGCAATACGCCGCGAGCTGGAGACTGTTATCCAGGAAAACCGCGATGCGCTGACGCAGGTCCGCAATATAGAAAGCATTGATTTGAATCTGGATGATCTGTTTGAATGCAAGTATATCAAGATTCGTTTCGGAAGACTGCCGATCGACAGTGTCGAAAAGCTGCAGTATTACCGCAACCGCCCGTTTGTATTCAAGTCATTCAGTACGGATGATACGTATAGCTGGTGTGTATATTTCACAACCGCGAAATACGAGGGAGATGTGGACAATATTTTCTCCTCTCTGTACTTTGAACGTATCCGTATTCCGGAATTCGTCCATGGAAATCCGATTCAGGCCAAAGAGAATCTGCAGGAGGAAATCGACAACGATCTCAAGCAGCTGCAGCATGTCAATGAAGTCATTGAAGCTCTGAAGGCGGAATGCATTGACAATTTCGCTGACATCAAGGCGGAACTGGAGTTTATAAACCATACCTTTGAAGCCAGAAAATATGTACTGGGTCTCGGTGAAAGATTTTCCATTACAGGTTTTGTGGTTGAAGAAGATGTGCCAAAATTGAAGGAATCATTCTCGAATTTGAAGGAGGTGGAAATCGAAGTCAGGCCTGCCCATAGCGACAAGCGACTTTCGCCTCCGACCAAATTAAAGAATGGGTGGTTTGCCAGGCCCTTCTCGATGTTTGTAGAAATGTATGGCACTCCCGAATATGAAGGAATCGATCCAACGCCCTTTGTAGCGTTTACGTATTCACTTCTGTTCGGTATTATGTTTGGAGACCTGGGACAGGGATTTGTTCTGATCCTGGTCGGATATCTGTTTTATAAATGGAAAGGGATGCGGCTTGGGGAAATCGGTATGCGTATCGGTATCTTCTCCAGTATCTTCGGTATTGTATACGGTTCTGTATTCGGTAACGAGGAGCTGCTGAATCCTTTGTATAAGACCGTATTTGGTCTATCTGAGAAGCCGGTTGAGGTTATGACCAGCAATTTCATTCCCGTACTGCTTGTCATGGCAGTGGGGCTGGGAGCTGTTTTAATCGTAATCAGTATCGGCATCAATCTGTATCTGCAGATCAAAAACAAAAACTACGGCGAGCTGTTCTTTTCACAGAACGGGATTGCCGGACTTGTCTTCTATATTTCCCTGGTTGGAGGAGGCGCTTATCAGCTGTTGAGCGGAGTCAGCGTCATCACCAATCCGGTATTTGCCATTGTCTTTCTGCTTGTACCGCTGGTACTGATTTTCCTGAAGGAGGCACTGGAAAGAAAAATGGAGAAAAAGGAGATGTTTCCGGATGGCTTTGGAGGCTTCTTTGTGGAAAGCTTCTTCGAGCTGTTTGAAATCTGTCTGTCCTTTATCACCAATACCATCTCCTACCTGCGTGTCGGCGGCTTCGTCCTGTCACATGCCGGTATGATGATGGCTGTTATGCTGATTATGGACATGGCCGGAGGTGCCGGATGGATCGTGATGATTCTCGGTAATATCTTCGTCATGTGTCTGGAGGGTATGATCGTCGGAATCCAGGTGCTTCGTCTGGAATTCTATGAAATGTTTTCCCGTTATTTCACGGGGAACGGTATTATGTTTAAATCACTGAATGATTAAAAGGAGGAACTATCATGTTAAACATGTTTGAACTTTTATTACCGCTTATTCTGATCGCGCTGATTTCTTTACCGCTGGTGAATGTATTCCGTGGAAAGAAGAGTGTATCTGTAGCAAAACGCCGTATGATTACGCACGTCTGCTTCTTCTTTGCAATCGTATTGGGAACAGTGTTCTTCAGTGCTACGAAGGCTTATGCTGCAGGTGCTGATGATGTCACAATGAAAATGGCCGGCTCCATCGGTCAGGGTCTGGGCTTTATCGCCGCTGCACTTGCGACCGGACTTTCCGCACTTGGTGCAGGTATCGCCGTTGCTGCCGCTGCACCTGCCGCAATCGGAGCATTCTCTGAAAATGAGAAGAACTTCGGTAAATCCATGATCTTCGTTGCCCTGGGTGAAGGTGTTGCTATCTACGGTCTTCTAATCTCTATCTTCATTATCTTCATGAAGCTGTAATACGGGTGGTGATCATTCGTGAAATTCTACCTGCTCAGTGATAACATCGATACCCAGATGGGGATGCGTCTGGCAGGGATCGAAGGGGTGGTTGTCCATGAGCGTCATGAGGTTCTGGAGGAGCTGGAGCGTGTGATGCATATGGAGGATATAGCTATCGTTTTAATGACGACAAAGCTGATCGAAACCTGCCCCGAGGTTATTTCTGAATTAAAACTGAAACAAAAGAAACCGCTGATTGTCGAGATTCCCGACCGTCATGGCTCCGCAAAGATCGGAGAGACCATTGACCGCTATGTATCCGAGGCAATCGGTGTGAAACTATGAGGTGTTTGCTATGCTAGATGACAAAATTAAATTGGAGCAGTACTTTGAGGAAGAGATAAAACGAGTTAGCGACATCGAGATTGCCGGTATTGAACAGGAAATAGATGAAATCCGAAAAAAATCCATGGAGGGCCTGGAGCTGGAAGCACAACGTGAGGCTGGACTTACCAGAGAACAGGAGCTGAAGGAAATGGCCAGCGAGCATGCCATTCGGCTAAGCAAGGCACATGAGGAAACGAATCGCAGACTTATGAAAAAACGCCGTGAGCTTACCGATGCGGTATTCAGGGCCGCAAAACAGCAGCTGAAGGAATTTGCCATCCGTAAGGATTATGTAGAGCTTTTAAAGAAAAAAGCTTCTGATCTGGCACAGCTGGGTTATGAACAGGTTGTGTTTTATGTCGCAGACAGAGATCAGGCTGTTTTGAAGGATATCTGTGAGGCGTATGGAAAGCCCTGTGAGGGGAAATGCGATGCAGATATTCTGCTTGGAGGATTTCGCATGGAATGTGAGGAAAAAGGAATCGTTGTAGATGAAACCTTTGACACCGGCATCGATGAACAGAAAGACTGGTTCTATACGAACTCCGGATTGTTTATAAAATAAATTGCATACGAAACCGTATGATTGAGGTGATAATGTGAGTGAAAATGTTATATATTCCATCAACGGTCCAGTCGTAAAGGTCCAAAATGCAGTCGACTTCTCCATGCTGGAGAAAGTATATGTCGGTCATAAACGTCTGATGGGAGAGGTGATTTCCATCAGCAAAGAGGCAACGACGATTCAGGTGTATGAATCCACAACAGGATTAAAGCCGGGAGAACCAGTCGAGCCTACGGGCAGTCCGATTTCTGTAACATTGGGGCCTGGTATCCTGCGTAATATCTTTGACGGCATTGAACGTCCGTTGAAGGAAATCGCAAAGGAATCCGGAGCCTTTATTGCGACCGGAAGCGATGTGGCACCGCTGGATGAAGAGGTCTTATGGGATGTAACGGTAAAGGTTTCTGTAGGGGATGAGGTTGTTCCCGGGCAGATTTTTGCGACGCTTCCGGAAACGGATCTGATCGAGCATCGCTGCATGATTCCGCCAACCCTGTATGGAACGGTTGTGGAAGCGGCAGAGAACGGAACATACAGCATCAATCAATGCATCCTGAAGGTGAAGGATGAAAAGGATAAGCTTCATGAGCTGACACTGGTACAGAAATGGCCGATCAAAACGGCACGTCCTGTAGCGGAACGATTACCGATCAGTGTGCCTTTGATTACCGGACAGCGTATTTTTGATACCCTGTTCCCGATTGCCAAGGGTGGTACGGCAGCGATTCCGGGCGGCTTTGGTACCGGAAAGACCATGACGCAGCATCAGCTGGCGAAGTGGTGTGATGCCGATATCATTGTCTATGTCGGCTGCGGTGAGCGTGGAAACGAGATGACGCAGGTTCTGGAGGAATTCTCCGAGCTGATCGACCCGAAATCCAATCGCCCGCTGACGGATCGTACCGTACTGATCGCCAACACATCCAACATGCCGGTTGCGGCACGTGAGGCGAGTATTTATACCGGTCTGACACTGGCAGAGTATTATCGTGACATGGGTTATCATGTTGCCATCATGGCAGACTCCACATCACGCTGGGCGGAGGCGCTTCGTGAAATCAGTGGACGTCTGGAGGAAATGCCGGCCGAGGAAGGCTTTCCGGCTTATCTGCCAAGTCGTATCTCACAGTTCTATGAGCGTGCCGGCTATATGAAGACACTGAATGATCAGGTGGGATCGGTATCCATCATCGGTGCCGTATCACCGCAGGGGTCTGATTTCTCTGAGCCGGTAACTCAGAACACCAAGCGATTTGTGCGCTGCTTCTGGGCGCTGGACAAACAGTTGGCCTATGCGCGTCATTATTTTGCCATCAACTGGACGGAAAGCTATTCCGAATATGTGACAGACTTAACGAAATGGTACAATAAAAATGTGGATATGCGCTTTCTGCGCAGCCGTCAGGAAATTATGAGTCTGCTGGCAGAGGAAGCGAAGCTGATGGAAATCGTAAAACTGATCGGCAGCGATGTGTTACCGGAGGATCAGAAGCTGGTTATCGAAATCTGCAAGGTCATCCGGGTAGGATATCTGCAGCAGAATGCGTTCCATAAGGATGATACGTATGTACCTTTACAAAAACAAATGAAAATGATGGATGTTATTCTGTATTTATATAAGAAATGCAAGGATCTGGTAGCACAGGGGAAACCGATGAGTCAGGTTGTGGCTTCCGGTATTTTCGACAAGGTTACCAAAATGAAATACGATGTGCCGAATGACCACATCGAGCTGCTGGATGATTACTTCCGACAGATTGATGCGGCTGTCTCACAGGTTGCGTAAGGAGGAAAGTGCATGAGTCTTCAATATGTAGGATTAAGTGAAATTAACGGACCTCTTGTCTTCCTGGATAACGTGGAAAACGCCAGCTATGAAGAGATGGTGGAAATCAAGTGCGGAGATGGAACGACACGTCTTGGAAGAGTGGTTCAGCTGGAGGGCAGGAAAGCTGCCATTCAGGTGTTTGAGGGAACCAATGGAATCTCCCTGAAAAACACAAAAACAAAATTTACAGGAAAGCCGATGGAGCTGGCGTTGTCACGCGAGATGCTGGGGCGAACCTTTAACGGAAGCGGACAGCCCATCGACGGGCTGGGAGAAATCTATGCCGAGAAAAGTGCGGATATCAACGGACAGCCGCTGAATCCGGTTTCCCGTGTATATCCGCGAAACTATATCAATACCGGTATTTCCAGTATTGATGCCTTAACGACGCTGATTCGCGGGCAGAAGCTGCCGATCTTCTCCGGATCCGGTATGCCGCACAATGAGCTGGCTGTTCAGCTTGTTAAGCAGGCGAAGATATCGGAAGGGGATGGTAAGAACTTCTGTATCGTTTTTGCAGCCATGGGTGTGAAAAATGACGTTGCGGATTATTTCAAACGCTCCTTTGAGGAAGCAGGGGTTATGGAAAAGGTTGTTATGTTCATCAATCTTTCCAATGACCCGATCATTGAGCGTACGCTGACACCGCGTTGTGCCTTAACCGCTGCAGAGTATCTGGCGTATGAGCAGGATATGCATGTACTGGTTATTCTGACAGATATCACCTCCTATTGCGAGGCGCTTCGTGAATTCTCCAGCAGTAAGGGGGAGATTCCGGGACGTAAAGGATATCCGGGATATCTGTACTCTGATTTGGCTTCGCTGTATGAAAGAGCAGGGATTGTCAAGGGTGCCGGAGGGTCTGTAACACAGATTCCGATTCTGACCATGCCCAATGATGATATTACCCATCCGATTCCTGACCTTACCGGTTATATTACCGAAGGGCAGATTGTACTGGATCGTAATCTGAACCAGATGGGTGTTTATCCGCCGGTTGGTGTTCTGCCTTCTTTGTCACGTCTGATGAAGGATGGCATCGGTGAAGGCTTTACAAGAAAGGATCATTCAGATGTTTCCAACCAGCTGTTCGCAGCCTATGCGAAGGTGCAGGATGCTAGAAGTCTGGCTTCTGTTATCGGTGAGGATGAGCTGAGTGATGTCGACAAGCAGTATATGTCCTTTGGTACGTTATTTGAGGAGCATTTCCTGAATCAGGGATTTGATGATAACCGCAGTATTGAAGAAACGCTGGATCTGGGCTGGGATCTGCTCAGTGTCCTGCCGCGTGCAGAGCTTGACCGTGTAGACAACGAGGTTCTTGAAGTGTACTACGATCATGAACGTGCGGTGAAACGCTTTGGCCTGAAGAGTGGGCCTATCATCAAGGAACTGGCATCTCAGGGTAACTGATTATGGCCAATAAACAGGTGTTTCCTACCAAAGGAAATCTGATTGCGACAAAGAAATCAAATGATCTGGCTCATATGGGCTATGAGCTGATGGATCGGAAACGGAATATCCTGACGCGTGAAATGATGTCGCTTATGGATGATGTAAAGCTGCTGCGTGATAAGATTACAATTACGTATCAGAAGGCGTACTATGCCCTGCAGCAGGCGAATATGTCTCTGGGAGTCATCAGTGATCTGGTAGAGGCAGTGCCGGTGGATACCGGTATTCATATCAGTTATCGAAGCGTCATGGGTGTGGAGATTCCAAAGATTCAATATGATAAGCAGGAGTATAAGCTGACATACGGCTTGGATCATGCGAATTCCAAGCTGGATTATGCTTACCGCTGTTTCTATAAGGTTAAGGAAATGACAGTGATTCTGGCAGAGGTGGAGAACAGTGTCTATCGGCTTGCGAATGCAATCCGCAAGGCGCAGAAGCGTGCCAATGCTCTGAAGAACATCGTAATTCCGGATTTTGAACATAATATCAAGTTCATAACGGATGCACTTGAGGAAAAGGAGCGGGAGGAGTTTTCCCGTCAGAAGGTCATCAAGGCAACCAAGGATCGAAGAAAAGCTGAAGAGTCCGCAACTCAATGTCATCAACTTAAGGTATCTTGACAAAAAAAGAGTATTCAGTATAGAGAACAATCAATATGTTCCTATAGAGGATACTTTTTTTTGAAAAATAAGTGCGCAAAAAAACACGAATTTGGCACTATCATACTATTTCACACTACATCAATAAGAATAACGATAAGTCATTCTATGTTTATTCAATCGCTTTTTCTGTCTGCTATATATGCTATTTCTGTCTTGGCGTATTGGACAGAGATGACGCATCATCTCTTTATCCATTTTTACTGATGCTTTTTTGGCTAGCTTTGGATGATCATAATACACAAATATCTTCAGTAGATAGTGTTTCAATTTTTCACTCGCATAATTTCTATTAAATGCCATCTCATATTTATATCTTTCCTGTTGTATGGTACTTAAGTTTTCTTTTGAACATACGATATCAGATACAGCATTGTATACTAATGCACATGCGTATATATCCTGCTTTATCAATTGTTCCCGATAACCTGAGAATTCTTCCATCTTTAATTGTGACTTCATGGAGCGATAGCAGGTTTCTATGTCCCAGCGCAGATGATACAGTTCCTTCATACTTTCTGTATCAAAATCAGTTTCAGAAAGATTTGTCAATAATATCTCTGTAGCTGTTCTTCCGTCATTGAGTACGATTTGGAATTTCACAAAACGTAAATGGTAGGTAGTATTCATAAGTTTTATCCGAAATGATCTATCCTCACGGAAGTGATTACTCCGCAATCTATCATATATGACATCAATCCATTTATCATCTTCATCATCACGAAGTTCTTCACATTCCCTTTTAAAATCATTTGCTTTTAATCGAAAGACAAAATATTGACCGCTTTCTAACATCTGATCGATCAGCTTAATAGAAGGATATCCTCTGTCAAATATACAAACCATTTTTGATCCTTGAGGTAAGATATCTCGTGCATAACCCAAATGATCTTCTGCGCTTGATTTCTCACTGTATTTATACGAATTTATAGATATATCTATAATACATTTATTAATGACATCAAAAATACTGGAAGCAGAACCCATCACAGGATCATTATCACCATCGTGCAATTTTGTTTTCCAAACCTCTTTATTATCTCTCCATTTAGGTATCAAAAAATCGCTTCCATCAATCGCCATAATATAATAATCATTTAATTTTAATAATTTCTTTTCTGCATATACATCTCTGTTGATATCATGGAGAATTGTACGAAGGGCATCAGGGTTAAATTTCATCCGCGCATTAAAATAACCTGTTTGAGATATTTCTATATTTTCATCAACTTGTTCAATGAAATCAGAAATTTCATTCTTCTGTGATTTTCCGGTTGTGGCAAGCATCTGCATAAAGATATGAGGCAAAAGGATTTTTCTCTTTCTCGTATAAGCATTTTGATTATTTCCACGGATAATATCAATATATTCAGTATCGAGCAGAAAAGCGGTTCTATGAATCCTGTTTAGATAAGATTTTTCACACGACATCATAAGGACTCCTCCGGATAAACCAATAATGGTTTATTCTTAGCATAAGCAGCTTTAAGATAAGGGATCTGATCAAAAGTGACTTCTCCAAGATAAGCAACAGTCTCCTGAGAAACTTTTGTACCATTTCTAGTAGATTTCACAATACTGGCATAGATTTTGGATCCTTTTTTCCAAGTTCTCACATACATAACAGCACCATCATACACACTACAAATCAATTGAGATATATATTAAATAATGTATAATCATCCTTTCATTTCACACTACAATTATAGCATAATTAAAGGTGAAATAGATACCCATTTTAGGTAATCATTTCACCTTTTTTCGTTTTCTATACAATAAACCACACATTTGTCAAGATACCTTAAGTTGATGACATTGAGTCCGCAACTTAGCGGCTCTTTTTTTTGATGCTGTGCTATACTAGAGATAGAGATAGAGATAGAGATAGAGATAGAGATAGAGATAGAGATAGAGATAGAGGTATAAGGAAACGTGTTCATGTAAAGGAGAGGAATATATGGTAAAGGCTACGTATCGGACAATACAGGACTATGTACAGGGATGTGACGAGGAGTATCGCGCCCGCATACAGGACATACTTTCAATATGCAGAGAGCTGGTGCCGGATGCAGAGGAGAAAATCAGCTGGGGATTGCCAACATTTCTGTATCATGGGTATCTGGTGCAGGTGGGGCAGTGCAAGGGCTATATCGGCTTCTATCCGGGGAATGATGCTATTCGTGAATTTCAGGAGGAGCTTGCTTCCTATAAATGTACTAAAACGGCAATTCATCTGCCGCTGCATGAAAAACTGCCGCTTGCTTTGATTCGCAGAATACTGATTTTTTGTAAAGAATATAATGAGACACACGATTAATCCTGCAAAAGAGGAGTGAAAGCAATCGGAGAAAAAGGCACAAGTCCTTTATTTATAAGGCTATTTTGCATCTGTATAAAAAAAACGAAAAAAATTCAAAAAAAGTCTTGCATAAATGGTCTTTCTGTTGTATTATATATGAGCGCTGATGAGAACAGCGTGAAGATAGAAAATGAAAAACGATGCGCCCATAGCTCAACTGGATAGAGCGTTTGACTACGGATCAAAAGGTTGTGGGTTCGATTCCTGCTGGGCGCGCCATTTATTTCGGGATGTAGCACAGCTTGGTAGTGCACTTGATTTGGGATCAAGGGGTCGCAGGTTCAAATCCTGTCATCCCGACCATTGTAAAATTGTAAACACGGCTGGGTAGCTTAGTTGGCTAGAGCATCCGGTTCATACCCGGAAGGTCGCGAGTTCGAGTCTCGCCCCCGCCACCAATTTTGCTAATTGGACCCTTAGCTCAGTTGGTCAGAGCATCCGGCTCATAACCGGTGGGTCGTAGGTTCGAGTCCTACAGGGTCCACCATTATGTTACCGAACATCTGGAGGAATACCCAAGTGGTTGAAGGGTCCGGTCTTGAAAACCGGTAGGTCGGGAAACTGGCGCCTGGGTTCGAATCCCAGTTCCTCCGCCATTTAAATCTTCAACAAAAAAAAGAATAGCTCATTAAACATCGCGGGGTAGAGCAGCCTGGTAGCTCGTCGGGCTCATAACCCGGAGGTCGTTGGTTCAAATCCTTCCCCCGCAACCAAATGGTCCCGTAGCTCAGTCGGTAGAGCAATGGACTGAAAATCCATGTGTCGTTGGTTCGATTCCGACCGGGACCACCATTTAAGAAAACAAGCCTTTAGATAAAGAAAACCCTTTATTTAAAGGCTTTTTTTATGTTTTGCTGCATTGCTTGTTATGACGAAAAACACCAAAATGACGAAAACATGACGAAAAAATCTACTTTTTTATATTCTGATTAGGTGCTATACTGATATTAGAGATAGGAAAGAGGGTGTGTTTCATGGCTGTTGAAAAGAGAAACGGTAAGTGGTATATACGTGGTAAAGTGAAATTGGAGGATGGGAGCTTCAAAGACTATCATCGTGTGGCAAGAGGCTGCAAGCTAAAAAAAGAAGCTATGAAAATTGAGGATAGCTTCCTAGCTAAGTACAATGAGGATCTGGAACAGATGCGGGCTTCCAATATCACATTCAAAGAGCTTACTGAAATGTATTTACGGGAAAAGCAAGGAAGTACGAAATCAAGCACGCTTGCCACTGATAAATACATGTTTGACCAGATGAATGAGCTATATGATAAGAGAATCAACCTGATCAGAAGCAAAACGATAAAAGATTTCATCGAAAGCTACAACACTCCAGAATACAAACTGTCGTATGTTAACAAGATGAGAACGTATCTGAATAAGCTTTTCAGCTTTGCTGTTAAACAGAATCTTATTGAGCGTAACCCTGTTTCTTCTATCCCCAATTTTAAGCGCCCTGACGAGTTGAAAGAAGAAATGCAGTTCTACACTCCTGACGAGTGGAAACGCTTTGTACAGGCATTTCCTAAGGACGACATCATGTATTATACGATCTGCTGCACTCTGTATTATATGGGGATGCGTCGTGGTGAAGTGCTCGCCCTGAATAGAAAAGACGATGTGGATATCGTGAAGGGGACGATACGCGTCAATAAGACTGTTTCTCAGTACGTGAGTGGTCAGAGGTATGTAGTAACACCTCCTAAAACCAAAAACTCTTACAGGGTCATAAAAATGCCGGAGGAGGAGCTTCAGATTATGAAGAAATATCTTGAATGGTATGATTCATGCCCTGGAGCGTCTGCGGATGGCTTTCTGTTTGGTATGGATCAGCCGATTATTCCGAAGCTGCTTAATAAAAGATTTCACAGAGTGGCTGATGCTGCAGGGCTGCCGCAGATTCGTATTCATGACCTTAGACACTCCCATGCCACGCTTTTGATTAACCACGGGGCAAATATCAAGGCCATTGCAGATCGCCTCGGAAACACAGTAGAAGAGGTGCTGAAAACCTATTCTCACCTGTTCAATGAAACAGAAGATGCTATGATTCAAATCATCAATAATGTATTCAAAAAATAGGGGGCTGTGACGAGTAAGAGAAATTAGTGTTTCTCTGAAAATCACAGCCTTTTTT
>OLPX01000064.1_pt1 | contig 123481 bp, 125 predicted proteins | sample 1672491 | NCBI WGS metagenome assembly OLPX01 (sample SAMEA3136692, study PRJEB25190) | human gut metagenome | biome: human gut; feature: human-associated habitat; material: faeces | place: Austria | collected 2013
TCCTGGGTACGGCTTTCCTCTCCCACATGGAACCCGCAGATATAATCCTGGTTCAGAAGACAGACTGCCTCCTGAATCCGTTCGTACATCTTTGCTTCCCATTTCCCCACCGATTTCTTCCAGACGAAGGTATATTTATTGGCACAGGCTTCCAGTTTTGTCCCATCAATAAATACGGTTTCTTTTGATAATTCTCCGCTTGCTTCCAGGCGGCAGACCATCTGGTAGAACAGATTTTCACAGGCATCTGCCAGAAAACCGGTTCGGAAACGGGCAATGGTGCTGTGATCCGGTGCTTTTTGTCCGGCAAGCAGCCACATAAAGTTGATGTCGCGTCTGCATGCGGTTTCAATTTTTCTGGATGAATAGATGTTCTGGGAATAGGCATAAGTCAGGATCTTGAACATGGTCTTTGGGTCCACTGCCGGATTTCTGCCTTTGGCAGAGTAAGCCTGATACAGCAAGCTGTAATCTAAATCCTCCAATTCGTGGCTCAGCAGTCGAACAGAATCATCATCAGGAACCAAACCTTCCAAATTTAATGGCAAAACCAGTTGATAAGGCTCACCGAATTCGGTATAATTTTTATGGTATTTTAATTTACTGGTCATATCTTATTATACCATGGATTACGGGCTCTTCAGGGTCCGTTTTCTGTTTTCAGGGCATAAAAAAGGAGCCGCTGCTCCATAGATGATTACTCATCTATTTTTCAACGGCTCCTCATATGTTTACTTTCTCTGCACACTTTCAAAATCATTCCAGCTAATAGCTTCCATAACACCTGGCACAGATTAGAGTACTAAAAAGAGCGGGAAAGATTTTTCGCCCTTCTCGCTCTTTGCTTTGTTTTCCTGTTCAAATCCAATCCAAATCAATCATCTTCCAAATCCAAATTTCCTCTTTGTTTTCCTGTTTTCTTAAATTCTCCGATCCCTAAATTTTCTTATTTTTTTCCCTTTCCCGTTTTCCGTCCTGGGAGTTTCACTCGTCCACCTTCCGCTCTTTTTCCCTTTTTAAAACTCATTCTCTTTTCTTCTTCCCTTTTCCAAATTTCCCGTTTTTCCCTTTAAATACAAGGGATTTAAGGATTTTTTCATTTTTACTTTTCATGATTTTATCCTTATCAAAAGCCGGATGAAACCTTATGAAAAGCGGAAAATAGGAGTGAAAATTGGTAAAGAAAAAGAGCAAGAAAGATTTTCGTCCTTCTCGCTCTCTGTTTTATTTTCCTTATTTTAACCAAACCCAAACCTTATGTGTGACCGTGTGTTTTTGATCGGAGGATTGGGTGGGTTTTAATTGGGTGGGAACAATTTCCTTACTTCTCCCCCCGATACCCATTGGGATTCATGGACTGCCATCTCCAGGCATCGGCGCACATCTCATCAAGTCCTCTCTTTGCCTTCCAGCCAAGCTCTCTCTCGGCCTTTGCCGCATCGGCATAGCAGGTGGCAATGTCGCCGGCCCGCCGCGGCTTAATCACATAGGGAATTTCTCTTCCGACGGCTCTGGAAAACGCATGGATCACATCCAGTACGCTGTATCCATGGCCGGTTCCGAGATTGTAAATATACACGGACGGCTCGTCCTCAAACTTCTTTAAAGCCTTCACATGGCCGTCAGCCAAATCCATCACATGGATATAATCGCGGACACCTGTCCCATCCGGCGTATCATAGTCGTTTCCAAACACGCCGACCTCTTTCAGCTTCCCGACAGCCACCTGGGTGATGTACGGCGTCAGGTTGTTGGGGATGCCCTCCGGATCCTCGCCGATGCGTCCGCTCTCATGGGCGCCCACCGGATTAAAGTACCGAAGAAGGATCACGTTCCACTCCGGGTCTGCCTTCTGGATATCTGTTAAAATCTGCTCCAGCATGCTCTTCGTCTGGCCGTAGGGGTTGGTGCACTGTCCCTTCGGGCACTCCTCGGTAATCGGCACGAAAGCCGGATCGCCGTAGACAGTCGCAGAAGAGCTGAAAATGATTTTCTTCACACCGTGCTTTCTCATGACATCGCAGAGAATCAACGTCCCTGTAATATTGTTATAGTAATACTCCCAGGGCTTTGCCACCGATTCGCCCACGGCCTTGAGGCCTGCAAAGTGGATGACTGCGTCGATCTCTTCTTTGGAAAAAATATCCTCCAGGGCGTTTCGGTCAAGCATGTCTGCCTGATAGAAGGTCAGCTCCTTTCCCGTGATCTCCCGCACACGCTTTAACGATTCCTCTGACGCGTTGCAGAGATTATCGAAGGCAACGACCTCATGGCCCTGATTTAAAAGCTCCAGACATGTGTGGCTGCCGATGTACCCGGCGCCTCCCGTAACCAATATTCTCATAGCTTTCCTCTCCTGCTCTTTATTTTTTGACCGCCGCAGTCCATGCCGGCAGCTTTAAAAGGTATCATCACCATTTTATAGTTATGATACCACGTTTCCGTCCGCAAAGGAATGGATTTTTTTGCGGTGCTGGTTCAGATTCTTACTGTCCGAGGTAACAGTCAAAAAGCTGTCTGGCGATGGGCGCCGCCACGCGGCCGCCGGAGCTCCCCTGTTCCACGATAACGCAGACTGCAATCTTCGGGTCGTCTGCCGGCGCAAAGCCGATGAACCAGGCATGGGCCTCTTTTCCCGCCTCGAACTGGGCCGATCCCGTCTTCCCGGCCGCCTGATAGGCATCGCTTTTTACGCGGGATCCGGTTCCCTCGTTCACGACGCGCACCATCAGATCCTTTAACGCCCCGGCCTCCGCCTCTGTTATCAGCGAGCCGTACTCCGACGGCGAGAACCGTTTCACCACCTGCCCGCCGGCATTTTCCACATGGTCGAGAACATACGGCTTCATCAAAACGCCCCCGTTTGCAATGGCTGCCGCCAGCATGGCATTGTGGATCGGCGTCATAAGCGTCGAACCCTGGCCGATGGAGGTCTGAAGGATCTCCCAGTCGGAAGCCCCGTCCGTCATGGTGAAGCTGCTCTTGTTATACGGCAGGGACAGCGGAAGCTCCTTATTATATAAAAGTTCCTCCGACAGGCTGTACAGCCTGTTAAGATCCAGGCTCAGCCCCAGATTGGCAAAGGCGCCGTTGCAGGAATCGGCAAAGGCCAGTCCGAAATCCACGTTCCCGTGGGCCGTCTGGCTGGCACACTGGATCTTAAATTCCTCATACTCAAAAATCCCGTCACAGGAAAACGTATAGTCATTGTAATCGCCCGGATGCTCTCTCATGTATTCCAACGCTGTTAAAAGCTTAAAGGTAGAGCCGGGCGGATACAGTCCCTGGGTAGCGCGGTTTAAAAGTCTGGCCTCGCTGGAATCCCCGTTTACCAGCGAATCCCATTCGGCCGCCACCGTATTGGGGTCAAAGGCCGGTTTTGAAACCATGGCCAGGATTTTTCCCGTGGACGGCTCGATGGCAACCACGGCTCCCCGGTTGTCTCCCAGGGCGTCGGACGCGGTCTTCTGGAGTGCCAGATCAAGCGTCGTCACCACATTGTCGCCGATGTTTTTCTGATCTGCCAGCTCGTTGACCGTCTTCTCGATCAGGTTCACATGGGAACTTAGGAGGTAGAAATTTGCCAGCGACTCAATCCCCGTCTTCCCGGCCGTCGAGTACCCGACCACATGGGCAAACAGCTCGCCGTACGGATAGATTCTCGTCTCGCTCCCGTCCTCGGCCACCGAGGTTTCCGCCAGAACCGTGCCGTCGCTGCTTAGAATCTTCCCGCGGATGATCCGGTCAGATAAGCTGTCCAGCCTGGAATTATAGGGGTTGTTGATGACCTCCTCACTTTCCGCCTGGATGAAATACCCCATATAGGCGCCCATCAAGAGGAACAGCGCCACGACGCCGTAGGCAAACCAGAGGATGCTTTTGTTGGCCTTCGGATTCGGTTTACTCTTTTTCATCCTCTTCCTCCTCGTTTTCCTTCAGAATATAAAGCCCCTGGATGATGCCGAACAGCAGGAATGTGGCCGCCGTGGAGCTGCCGCCGTAGCTGACAAACGGCAGGGTGACACCTGTGGACGGGATGAATTTCGTCACGCCCCCGATGGTGAGGAACACCTGCGTGATGTACACGGTGCCGAGCCCCAGGGCGATCAGTTTATAAAACATGGCCTGCATCCTGGAAGCGATCAGCATAAACTGGAGAAAGCACCCCAGGCAGATGAGAAGAAGGCAGATCCCGTAAATTCCGCCCATTTCCTCGCAGATGGCTGAAAAAATAAAATCCTTTTCCACCACAGGGATGGACTTCGGCATTCCCTGATAAAGCCCCATGCCGAACCAGCCGCCGGTCCCGATGGCAAACAGGGACTGGGCAACCTGATAGCCAGTATCATCCACATCGGCCCACGGGTTCCGCCACGCCTCCACCCGGCGTCTCACATGGGAAAACATCTGGTACGCTGCCGCTGCTGCCGCAGAACCGCTGGCAATCCCGGCACCAAGGTAGAAGACATTCGATGTGGCCGCAAACAGCATGACTAGGTAGGCCACAAAAAAAATCAGAGCGCCTCCCAGATCCCTGGAAAGCACCAGAATCAGCACATGGGCCGCCGCCACGGCTGTCGTGACGGCCACGCTCTTAAATTCCGCGGAGCGGTAAAACATGGTAGCAGCGAAAAAGACGAAGCTGATTTTTACAAACTCCGACGGCTGGACAGAGAATCCCTTATAGGAAAGGGAGAGCTGCGCCCCGCCGGAGGTGTTCCCCACAAGGCAGACAAGCCCTAAAAGCGCCAGCCCCAAAAGCCCGTAAATCCACGGGAATTTTGCAAGCTGCCATACCCGGTCGATGATAAACGGGATGATCCAGGACACCACAGCCGAGACTGCGACAATCAAAAACTGCCGGAAGGCCATCTGGGAATTTAACCGCGTGAGCATGATGAAGCCGGTGCATAAAAGCATGCAGGTGTTGTTTAAAAGGAGCCTCGACACGTTTCGGTAAAACAGCCGGTAAAGGTAAATATAGCACACGAAAAACACAAGCTGCGCCCCGTAGAACACCGCCAGAAGCTCCGATCCCGTCCGAAGGAAGATCACCAGGTTTGCGAGGAAATGCAGCATAAACATACAGATGAGCTGCCGCCCGCAGGCGCGGTTCTTCCCTGCGTCGTCCTTTATGGCAAAGAAACGGAAATTATAATATGTGTAGATTGCAATCAGAAGAATCATCAGGTACCTGGATACCTCAGTCACCAGATTCGTCACATTCTCACCTACTCAATGCCGCGTTTAAAATGGCCTCTGGTAAAGTCCCCGGCGGCCGCGCCGGCATCCTCTCCTAATATGAATTCGCGGTAGAAGGCAGAAAGCACCGCCTCGGTCTCCCGCCTGTCTTCCAGTGTAAAGTTAAGCCTCAGCGCCTCCGCTCCAAGTCCCATGACCTCATCGGAAAGGCCGTGAAGCGACAGGGGCGCCGCGTTCCAGATCGTGTTATAACAGAACCGACACTGGTTCTCCACCGGAAACTCCTTTCCCTTCCTGTCTTTCATCCACAGGACTCCCGGCTTCTTGTCACAGCCGGACAGCGTCCGATGGATGCACTGGGCCGAAACCATCATCGGAAGGCGGCCGTAGACGATCATCTCTCCGCCGGCACCGGCGTCCGCAATCTCCCTGCGGTTTAACTCCACCGGAACCGTCACGCGGCATGCGCCAAGCTCCTCCATGGCTTCCTTTGCCAGATGGTTAAAAACGTACATCCCATGGTCGAAGAAAAGTTTCCTGCCAGGAAACTGCTGTTTTACAAATTCCGGCTCCTCCATGGAGGCCACGCCAAGGACATCGAAGCCGGCTTCCAATAGCCGCTCCCGGTTCCTTAAAAAATAACTTTCTGCCTCTCCGCGGAAAATCCTCGGAAGCATCAGATAACAGGAAATCCCTTTTTCATGGCAGGCCTCCGAAGCCTGCTTCCATGTCCCGGCGTCAAAGGACTCCGATGCCAGATAAATCCCGAACTCTCCGCCCTTTTCCTTTTTCCACGCCCCGAACCTTTCCAGACAGGCCGAAAACTGTTCTTTCGTGCTTACAAGGGCATTGAATTCCGGACGCAAAGGAGCCGCAGCATGGACAGTTTCACGGAGAGCCGTGCCAGATTTCTCCTCCGGCGCTTTCCTGCGGTACAAATCATAAATTCCATGTTCCAGCGCCTCCAGTGCCTCACGCCGCATCCTGTTTAGTTCCTGTACCGGGAGGAAAACATCGCCTTCCATATGGATTTCCAGCGATTCAAATACAAACGGCGAGCCGCCGGTCTTCATAAGCTGCTTTCTGATCCGTTCCTCGGTCATCGGGGCGCTTTTTGCCTCCTCGGCCGGCGCGCCTTCCACATATGCGGAAACAGATGCCACCCGCTTCTTTTCCGTCTGCCTCTGGCCTGCCAGGGAAACCGTAAGCCGCGTTTTCTTTCCTGGCGCAATCCATGCCTCCCCCGTCACCGGTTCCTTTTTCTCTGCGTTGACGTAAAGACGGTCCAGCGTGTCATATAACTCCTGGCTCCCCTCACGAAATGCCGGTTTTTCCTTTAAAACCACCATATCACGGCCGTTATGCCGTTTATAATATCCGTCGGTCTGGCCGCCCCGGTCGAAAAGCTCCAAAAGCATCCGCCGGTCGGATTCGTCCACATGGTAGCCGCTCTTTCCTTCGTTTAAGTACATGTCCACATATTTCCGATAGACACTCACCACTCCGGCCGTGTACCGCGGACTCTTCATCCGTCCCTCGATCTTTAAGGAACAGACGCCGGTTTCCAGAATATCCGGCAAAATATCGAGGGTACAGAGATCCTTAAGGCTTAAAACATATTTCTCGTTCTTCCTATTTAACGATTTTCCGTCCTGTCTGACTTCAAAAGGCAGGCGGCAGGTCTGGGCGCACCGCCCTCTGTTCCCGCTGCGGCCGCCGATAAGGCTGGAAAACAGACACTGGCCGGAATAACAGTAGCAGAGCGCGCCATGGACAAAAACCTCGATTTCCATCCCTGTCTCCGCGTACATGGCCCGAAGCTCATCAAGGCTGAGCTCCCTTGCCGGCACGATCCGCGACGCCCCCATCTCTTTCAGGCTTTTCGCGCCGTATTTTCCCGTCACCGTCATCTGTGTGCTCACATGAAGCGGCAGTCCCGGAAAATGATCCCGGATATACCGGAACACGCCGAGATCCTGGATGATGACGCCGTCAAGGCCGGCCTCGTAATAGGGCCTTAAAAAGCCGGAAAGCTCGGAAAGCTCCCGCTCCTTCACCAGCGTATTGACCGTCATATAAAGCTTTTTCCCATGAAGATGGACAAATTCGATGGCCTTCACCAGGTTCTCCTCGTCCGGATTGTCGGCATAGGCTCTGGCGCCGAAGCGGCTTCCGCCGATATAGACGGCATCGGCCCCGGCATTTATGGCTGCCTTCATGCTTTCGTAAGACCCGGCCGGGGCCAGGATCTCAACCTTTCCGTTTCTCATAATCTCTCCTTTAAAGAAAAAGAAGCTGCCCGGTCCGTGCGGCAGCCCCCTCGTATCATTCCTTACCTTCAGAATCCCCTTTTGCAGACAGTGCGTCCAGCCTCATCTGGGCGCTGATCAGTTCATGCTTTAAGCTGTACATTTCCCGTTCCATTTCTTCTTTCTGGGCCTTGTACGCCTTTGCCTCCTGAAGCGCCTTAAAATAATCGTCCGCCAGATTGAGCTGGATCATGACCTCCTGGTAATCCGGGCTCTGTCTCGTAAAGCCGGGCTGGCTTTTGAGCATCACAATTTTATCGTTGATATAAGCGGCCACCTTCTGAAGATACTCCTGCTCTTCAGCTCCGCCAAGCGTATAAATTCTTCCATCAATCAGAACTTCCGCATAGTTTTTCGTTTCCATCCCCGAATTCTCCTGCCTTTTTCTTTTTCCATCGTAAATCATGGGCTGATTGCCCTGCGGTTATTATACCATGTCCACTGTGCGGCCATGGGCCTCCGGCGGAACTTAGCGCCCGGTTTTCTGCGGCAAGCGCAGAAACCGGTATGCGCAGGTATAATGTTCACGCTGTGAACATTATTCCATCTCGACTGTCGTCTCGATGGAGATGCTCGTCAAATGGTTACTCATGCAAGCATGGCAACCGCTTTCCTCGCTATTATACCATACTCCCCGCCAAACAGCCATAAAAATTATTCTTAATTCTTTCCGCCGTCAAGTCCCAGGTGATGGTACGCGGCCTCGGTCGCCATGCGGCCCCTGGGCGTCCTGTTTAAGAGCCCGTTCATCAGAAGGTACGGCTCGTAGACATCTTCCAGCGTCCCGGCGTCCTCGCCGATGGCGGCCGCCAGCGTCTCAAGGCCCACCGGCCCGCCGGAAAACTTAAGAATCAGCGTTTTTAACAGGTTCCTGTCGTTATTGTCCAGGCCAAGCTTGTCCACATCCAGGATATCCAGCGCAAAATCCGCCACGTCCTTTGTGATAACACCGTCATATTTCACCTGGGCAAAATCTCGCACGCGCTTTAAAAGCCGGTTGGCAAGCCTGGGCGTCCCGCGGGAGCGCCTTGCAATCTCCCAGGCGCCCTCTTCCTCGATTTTCACGTTTAAAACCTTCGCCGACCGTTTCACGATCACCGCCAGCTCCTCCGGCGAATAAAATTCCAGCCGCTGCACAACTCCGAACCGGTCACGGAGCGGCGCCGTTAATAGCCCTGCCCGCGTCGTGGCGCCCACCAGCGTAAATTTCGGAAGCTCCAGCCGGATCGACCTGGCTGAGGACTCTTTCCCGAGCATGATGTCGATGGCAAAATCCTCCATGGCCGGGTACAGAACCTCTTCCACCTGCCGGTTGAGCCTGTGGATCTCGTCCACAAACAGTACGTCGCCCTCCTGAAGGTTGTTTAAAATCGCCGCCATCTCCCCCGGCTTTTCAATGGCCGGGCCCGACGTCACCTTCATGTTCACGCCCATCTCATTGGCGATGATGGCGCTTAATGTCGTCTTTCCAAGGCCGGGCGGCCCGTAAAACAGCACATGATCCAACGCCTCTCCGCGGCTTTTGGCTGCGTCGATGAACACCTTCAGGGTGGACTTGAGCTTTTCCTGCCCGATGTAATCCTTAAGAAGCTGCGGCCGCAGGGATCCCTCTATTCTCTTGTCTTCCTCGGTCTCTTCCGTAGTGATGATTTTTCGACTCATAATTTCCTGCCTGTCATCCGAATTTTCCAGCCGGCATTACAAAAATGCCAGATATTTTAACGCCTTCTTGAGCACGTCCTCCGCCGTCATGCCGTCGGCAATTTCCACTTTCTTCACAGCGCCGGAGGCCTCGCCTGCCGAATAGCCGAGGGCCGTCAGCGCCTCGACGGCTTCCTTTCCGACCTCACTCATACCGGACACGGCGCTCTGAGGCGCCTCAGCGTCCACAGAAAACAGGATTTCCTCTGCGCTCACCTTGTCCTTTAAATCAAGGATGATTCTCTGGGCCGTCTTTCCGCCGATTCCCGGCGCCTTCGTGATCCGTTTCGCATCTCCGGTCACAACCGCCATCCGGAACTCGTCCGGGTTTAAGGCCGATAAAACACCGAGGGCACTCTTCGGGCCCACGCCGTTGACGCCCAAAAGCTTCTTAAAAATATCGAGATCCTGGCGGTTCAAAAAGCCGTAGAGAACCATGGCGTCCTCCCGGACCTGAAAATATGTAAAAATTTTGACTTCCTCTCCGTTGGGCGGAAGCGACGCCAGAACGGCAGTCGGTACAAAAATCCGGTACCCGATGCCTCCCGCCTCCACGACAACCGAATCCTCGAACTTCTCCATGAGAGGGCCGCGTATATATGAGATCACTGATGTTCCTCCAAAACTGATGTTGCTTCCGCTATCATAACATAGACAAAATGCCATTGCAAGTGAATCGAACAAATTTTCTATCCATTGACTTTCCGCTGCTGTTTCATTATACTGAAACAAGGCAGCGCATGGACTTCCATGCCCCACAGCCGCATTAAAAGGAGCGTACATAAAAATGATTACCATAGAAAAAACCTTCGATGCCGGAGACGGCTATCCCTTAGAGCGCCTTGGAGATCCCGAAAGGCTTTTATTTTTTGATATTGAAACCACCGGCTTTTCCGGAGATTATTCCTCCCTGTATCTCATCGGCTGCACCTGGTTTTCCAACGGCCGTTGGAATCTGATCCAGTGGTTTGCTGACAGCCGCGGGGAAGAACCGGCCGTCCTCGACGCCTTTTTCCAGTTTCTTGAGGGCTTTGACACCCTCGTCCACTTTAACGGCGACACCTTCGACATCCCGTTTCTAAAGAAACGCTGCAAGGCCTTAAAAACCGGCGGTTCTTTCGACGGTGTAACGAGCATCGACATCTACAAACGGATCAAGCCATACAAAAATCATCTGGGGCTTGAAAATCTGAAGCAGAAATCCGTTGAGGCCTTTCTTGGCATCGAACGCGACGACGTGTTTAGCGGAGGCGAGCTGATCGAGGTCTATGAACAATATTTAAGGTCAGGGGATGAAAACCTTCTGCACCTTCTCCTGCTCCATAACGAGGACGATTTAAAGGGCATGCCAAGGCTTCTTCCGATCCTTTCCTACCCGGATTATTTCAGCCAGCCCTTTTCCCTTTCCGATTTTTCCAAAACCGGCGGGGAAATCCCGCGGATCCGCCTTTTGTTTGAAGGAACGGACGGTATCACAGTTCCCGTCCCGCTACGGGCTTCCGTCCCCGCTTACGCCGTGTCCGTTTCCGGCCGGCAGATGGAAATTTATGTCCGCCTGTACGAGGGCAATTTAAAGTATTTTTACCCTAATTATAAAGATTATTACTATCTGATCTATGAAGATCAGGCGATCCATAAAAGTGTCGGGGAATTTGTGGATAAAGGCGCACGCGTCAAGGCCACGAAGGAGACCTGCTATACGAAAAAAAGCGGCTCTTTCCTGCCGCAGCCCTCGTCCCTCTGGACGCCGGATTTTAAAAATACATGCAAAGATAAGACGGGATTTTTTGAATTCTGCCCGGAGTGTTTTAAGGATACGGAGAAGACGGAGCTTTACCGGGAAGAGATTCTAAAGGCGGTGTTTGGGAAGTAGGGAGCTTTAATACTCCCCTTCCCTCAGCAAATACCTCAAATACGCAAACGTCTTCCTCTCCCCCTTCTCCATCAGCATCCGAAGCACCCGCTCCAGCATGGCCTTCGTCTCCGGGTGCATGACAAGGTAGTCCTTGCTTCGGCTGAAATACCTGTAAGGCGCAGCATCCGTATATTCGCGTCCCAGGTAAATCTTCGACGCCGCGATCCGGTCCATCACCATCTCCGCAAAATAATTGACCGGCATCTTCACGCCCACAATCTGCCAGTGGTCGGCTGCCGTGGACACGTCCGTCCAGTATTCAAAATGATGCTTGTTCCGCCCTTTGTGGTGGAGCCATGCCTCCGAATATCCCTTTTCTTCCTTTTCCGCCGCGTTGGGGCTCCTGGTGCCCTGATAGTACAAAACGCCTGTTTTAAACTCCGCCGGGGAATATTTTGACAGGTCATGGAGAAGCCCCTGCCGGTACAGCCCTATGCGGAAGCAGTTTTTCATGACGATCCACTTATGCCTTGTGATGGTGCAGAAATGTTTCCATCCATTTTCCCATTTTGTCATATTATTCACGCTTCTCTTTTTATTTGCAATTATTGTCTTATCTGAATTTTTTAGGATTATTACCTGCATCTTTCTGGTAAAAATGACAAATTTTTTATACGATTTCATTTGACATCCCTGTAAAAATGTACTATGATTGCTTTAGCCGCTTCTATAACGGCACGCTTAAAATTTCGGAGGTATCATATGAAAGGTACAGTTAAGTGGTTCAACAACCAGAAGGGTTACGGCTTCATCTGCGATGAGGCAGGAAACGACGTATTCGTCCATTATTCAGGTCTCAATATGGAAGGCTTCAAAACCATCGATGAGGGCGCAGAAGTTGAGTTCGATGTGATCGAAGGCGATAAAGGCCCCCAGGCCGTAAACGTAACCAAATTATAATCACCGCTTTCTCCTTGTGCCTTTTTCTGATAAAGTTCAGATTAGAAGGAAGTCCGCAGAGTACGATGTGATTAGGAAATGGGCCGCTGCATTTTTTTGCAGCAGCCCGTTTTTTATCGTTGGAACTCCTCCGCCGCAGGCGCATTCCCAACATCCGCTTACGCTAATCCCTGACAGCCCTCGAAAAAAGCCCCTTCAGTTCTTCCACTGAAAACACATAGTGCCGGTTGCAGAACTGGCAGTTCACTTCAATCTCTTTCCCGTCGTCAATCATGTCCTGAAGCTCCTTTTTCCCGATGCTCACAAGCGCCTTTTCCACCCGCTCCTTCGTGCAGTCGCAGGAGAACGCCACCGGCATCCTGTCTAAAATTTCCAGGCCGAAATCGCCGAGAAGCGCCTCTAACATCTCCTCCGGCGTCATGCCCTTATCAAGAAGCGACGTGACCGGTTCCATGACACCCAGCCGCTCCTCCAGCCGGTCGATCAGCTCATCCGATGCGCCCGGAAGAAGCTGGATGATAAACCCGCCGGCCTGGCGCACTGTGTTGTCCTTATTCATCAGAACGCCAAGAGCCACCGAAGACGGCACCTGCTCCGATGTGGCATAGTAATACGTCAGATCCTCGGCCACCTCGCCGGAAACCAGAATCGTCTGGCCCACATACGGCTCCTTTAAGCCGATGTCCTTAATCACGCTCAGGACGCCGACGCCAAGGGCGCCGCCCACATCCAGCTTTCCCTTGTCATTGGGCGGCAGCATCACTTCCGGATGGAACGCATAGCCTTTCACGTTCCCGAATGCGTCCGCCGTCACAAGAAGGCCGCCGATGGGCCCGTCCCCCTCCATCCGGAGCGTCAGAAGATCCTTTTCTCCCTTCATCATGGAACCCATCATGGCTCCGGCCGAAAGAAGCCGTCCCAAAGCCGCCGTCGCCACGGGGCTCGTATCATGGGCTTTTCTGGCCGTCTCCACCGTATCCCTCGCTGTCACGGCAAAGGCGCGCACCTGCCCGTCCGCTGCCGTCGCACGAATCATATAATCAGACATTCTCTTCTTCCTTTCTTTTTCCCTTTTCTCTGGCCGCAACATAGATCCGCTCACTATCCTCCCGCGGCGGCTCCTTCGTGAACGCGTCGTAAGCGGCCACGAATTCCATGCCAGCCTCCCGGAGAGCTTCTTTCACTTCGTCCAGGGAATAGGCCCGCTGGTAATGGGTCTCCTGATATTTCTCAAAAAGCCCGTCCTCCCTGCGGACAAAAACAGCCAGATCATAGATGTTGATCTTTTCTTCTTCGTCATACTGGTTTTCCCAGATAAAGCTGCATTCCTCCCGGTCCTCGGCTATGGTGGAATCCCCCAGAAGCTCCTTATACTTGTATTCTGTATTCAGATCAAACAGGAAGATGCCGCCGGGATCCAGGTAGTTGTTGACGAGGGAAAACACCTGTTTCAGTTCCTCTTTCTCCAGGATATAGTTCATGGAGTCACAGACGGAGACGGCCGCAGCCGCCGTGCCGTAAAGCTCAAACTCCCGCATGTCCTGGCAGAGATACAGGATATCATGGCCGGAGGCCGCCCGCTTTTCGGCTGCAAGCTCCAGCATTTCCTCCGAATTGTCGATGCCGATCATGTCGTAGCCCTGTTCTGCCAGAAGCTCCGTCATGCTCCCGGTTCCGCAGCCAAGCTCCAAAAGGATCCCCGAAGGCACACCGAAATCCCTTAAAAGCCCCGTCAGATAGCCGCACCACTCCTCATAGGGAATGTTGTCCATAAACGTGTCATAGACCTCTGCAAAGCCTGAATATGCCTCCACGCTCTCCGCTCCTTTCCCATTTCCCGCTTTAAATAAAAAGCCACTACCTGCTTTTCAGGTAATGGCTCCTCCCATTCGACAGGACTACTGATTGCGGCCGCAGCACTTCTTATATTTCTTGCCGCTTCCGCAGGGACACGGATCGTTGGGGTAAATCTTGTGGCCTTCGCGGCGGACGGTTCCCGACGCCTTCTGAGCCTTATAAAGCTCTTTCCTCTTCTCCTCCGTCAGGATCTCCTCCCACTGGGGAAGGCCGTAAAGCCAGCTTGCCTTTGCCTCAACCATGTTGTAGTAAAGCTTTTCCGGATCAATTTCGATCTTCACGGACGTATTCTCATCCATGGTCTCGATGGGGTTCTCATAGCCCTTTAAGCTCTCGTTGATGCCGTCTAAGAAGCCGGTCATGATTAACAGATCCGTCTCATACTTGTCCGCCAGCTCTTTTACGGTTCCCTCAACCACCTCAGACGGATTGGAAAGGATTTTCTCATAGATGCCTTTTTCGATAGTAAAATATCCGCTCCAGAGCTGTTCTCTCTTTTTATCATCGAGACCGTCGCCGTAAGCGAGGTTTCTCCAGTTTTCCAGTAATGTTGCCATAGCAAATCCATCCTTTTCTTACTCATATTGTATCGTCTGAAAACAATGCTCACCTGATTATAGCATAATTGAAAAATTCTGTAAACAGTAAAATCCCGGCCTTTTCGCCGCATGAAGCCGTCCTTAAGGCCTGCACCGGCCGCAGGGATCGTATCCGTCATCCAAAAGCGCCTGGCGGCTTCCGGTGTAATCCTCCCGGTTTTCCGGGTTCATGTCCGAAACGCTGCTGCATTCCGGTTTGTGGAATTTCTTCGTGTTGGTGTTGAGCACATACGTGCCGCCCTCGTCCGTCTCCTCGGACAGGACAGCGGATTCTTCCTGTTCGCCGGCCCCGGATGTCTCCTTTGCCGGAATACCGTTCTGCCCCGCGGATTCTGCCAGCCGGCTTTTCCCTGTCTCATAGTCGATCTCGATTCCCGGCTGCACATTGTACACAAAGACGCAGAACTGGATGCCCTCACCGCCGTCTTCCACCGACTCCGCCTCCATGAGGACGCCGTCAGCCACCAGGTTTCCCCCGGAAAACTCCGGCGTCACCCGGTAGAGCACATGGTTCCCTGTCTCCTTGATATAGTCGGCCACCATATTTTCAAATGGCAGCATACCTTCTACATTCATGTATCTGGTTCCCGTAATCAGGTTCCTCTCGTTGGCATTTTCCGCCGTGAGCTGGTACCCGATCAAATGGCAGCGGTTATAGAGGTATTTCCCGTCCACGATATCATACTTCACCGTCTGCCAGCCGGACGGCTTCACCTGGCCGATGGAGCCGCGCTCTTCTGTCGGCATCAGCTCTCTCCCGACATTCGCAAACGCCGTGCCGCAGCGCCCGAGGCTGTCTAACTCGCTGTATTCCTCAAAAGCCGTTTCTGTAAAATCTTCGTCCTCAAAATACGGGACATTCCCGTTTATGACTGCATAAGGCTCTCCGTCATAGGAATTTTCTGCCCCGGAGATCACGGCATCCGTCTGCCCTGCTCCGGCTCCGAAAGCAACGGTCGTGCCGTCCTGGCAGCCGCCAAGAAACAGGGACGCCGCAATCGCCAGGAAAAGAAACCATGTCCTGCCAAACCGCTTCATCGCCCGTACACCTCCATCGTAATCGTTTCATGGGAGCTTCCGGGAAATTCCTCCGTCCGTTTTAAGGACAGCCCCTTAAGCAGGCCTTTGTCAAAATACTGGTCTGCCGGATACCGCCTGTTCCACCGAAACAGCACAAGCTCCGTCACGTCTCCGAAAACTGCCGCCGGATCCTGTCCCTCCAAAAAGCAGGCATCCCCTGACTGAGCCTTCGACAGAAAATCATCGTCAGCGAGAATCTCCGTCACACTTCCCGTCTCCATCCCGTCAAACTGCTTCCTGCTGTAATGGCTCATCAGGAGCCGCCGGCCGCGGGACGCTTCAAGGATCTTTTCCCGCACGGCCGAATCCATGCTGAGCCGCCTTCTGTTAAACATCGTCCCGCCGTTATCTTCTACGCAAATAAACAGCTTCATCTTTCGCATCTCCTTCTTTTCCAGATCATTTTAAGTCAATCCAGTACCGCCTCGTAATCCGCTTGACACCGTCAATTTCATTTTGGATTTTGTCCTGAAGGACTCCGCCGTTCTTTTCGATGACCCGGGCCGAACCAATGTTATCGTCATCGCAGGTAACCAGAACCCGAGAAAGCCCCAGCTCGTCTTTCGCATACCGGAGCGCCCCGGAAAGCAGCGCCGTCCCCATGCCTTGATTCCACCTGGAACACCGGACGCCGTAGCCGATATGCCCGCCGAACCGCAGAAGCGCCTCTGTCAGGCTGTGCCGCACCGATGCCTCGCCGATGAATTCCCCGCCGTCCACGAGCCAGAGATAGGTGGCTTTCACAAACCCCGGCGGCAGATTCCGCCCCTCTCTGGAATCCTCCGCCTGTTCGCAGATGCTGCGGGCGCCGTCCTTTAAAAACAGATGGTTAGTAATGCCCTTCTCTTCATATTCCCTGGCTGCCTCCCGGTAAGATTCATAATATGCCTCATTTGGAAAGATCAGTTCCATATGTCAAATCTCCTCTCCTGCCTGTAACTGCCGCACGGGCCGTGCCGGATACGCCGCCCTTTTGGCCCGCGGCCTGATGTCAAACATACGGACATCTTATCACGAAACCATGGCGCTGTCCACAAGATGTCCCGAAAAACTCTCCGACAAAAAGCATTGACACCCAATATTTTTCTGCATATAATGTAGGAATATCTTGTCGAAACAGATTTTTTCAGATTGGAGGACATGGACATGAACATCACCATACGAGCTGCCGTTTTGGAGGACTGTGAACGCATCCGGCCTCTCCAAAAAGAAATCGCCGACCTTCACCACGACGGACGGCCGGACTTATTCCGGACCGAAGCCCGCTATTTTAGCCAGGATGCCTTCAAGGAACGGCTGGAAGACCCGAAGCATACGATCCTGATCGCAGAAACCGATGAGGGACAGGTCGTCGGATACGCCTTTGCATGGGTCATTTCCTATCGGAACCACACGGCCCTCGTGGATCATGACAGCTTTTACATCGACGATATCTGTGTCCTGAACGCCTTCCAGAGGGCAGGCATCGGCCGGCGGCTGTTTGAATGCTGCAAACAAAAGGCTGAAGAACAAGGCTGCAAAACGATGGAGCTGGGTGTATGGGCCTTCAATAAAAAGGCCATCGCTTTCTATGAAAGCCTCGGCATGACGGAACGCATAAAAAAGATGGAATATCTTTTGGAGACATAGGCGGCGAAGTGCCGCTTTCTGTCTGCGGATCAAAAAATTTTCACGAAACGATTTTAGAATATCCTGCCTCTCAGGACAGACTTTCCTCATATTACTCCCCACACATTCCGTCATACCTTTGCTACCCGAAGCATCGAACACGGAATACCGCCTAAGGTACTGCAAACCATCATGGGCCACAAAGATTTATCGACAACCATGGAAATCTACGCTCATGTACTTCCCAATCCAAAAGCCGAAGAAATGCAGAAATTAAATGCGTTGATTTCTTAAATCGATTTTGTGTCAGTTTTGTGTCAGAACGCCCATTCGTCCTCTTTTTCCCATCTGCTCTTCCATCCGAACCATCCCCCAACCCCTGATAAAATAAGGAAAAATCAAAAAAATACCCCGTCTACTGTACAAAGCCAATAAACGAGGTATCAAAAAGGGGAGGATAAGTATTAATCTTTCTCTTTTGTTGATACTCCTATTATTACCGGAATTTTCCCGCCTATACATCCAACCGAAAAAAAATATTGATTTCACGAAAATCTTTTTCTATAATGATTTTAAAACCGCAAAAGACAGGAGAATACGCTATGAAAAATCTCATCATTGGACAGTCCGGCGGCCCCACTGCGGTCATCAACGCAAGCCTCTGCGGCGCCGTCGCGCAGTGGAAGCGCCAGAACCAGGACGGCTGCGTCTACGGGATGATTAACGGGATCGAAGGCCTGTTAGCCGGCCGGTACATGGAGCTTTCGGCACTCTCGGACGAAGAGCTCTCCCTCTTAAAGCTCACCCCGGCCGCCTACCTTGGCTCCTGCCGCTATAAACTGCCGGCCGATCCGGCTTCGGAGGTGTACACGGAGCTTTTTAAGAAACTTGAGGCATTAAACATCGGCTGGTTCCTCTATGTGGGCGGAAACGATTCCATGGACACCGTGGACAAGCTTTCCCGCCATGCCGCAGCAGCCGGAAGCGAAATCCGCTTCATCGGCATCCCGAAAACCATCGACAACGACCTGGTTATGACCGACCACACGCCGGGCTTTGGAAGCGCCGCGAAATACGTCGCCGCCACCGTCCGCGAAATCGTCCTGGACGCCTCTGTTTACCAGCAGAAATCCGTAACGATTGTAGAAATCATGGGCCGTCACGCCGGCTGGCTCACCGCCGCCTCCGCCATGGCAAGAAAAGAGGAAGGAGACAATCCGCTTCTCATCTATCTGCCGGAAGTGCCTTTCCGCCTGGAGGCCTTTTATAAAGATCTGGAAGCAGCCATGGAAAAAACACCGAACGTGGTTGTCTGTGTTTCCGAGGGCATCGCGGATGCAGACGGGAAATTTATCTGCGAGTACGCCGACGCCGCCAGGACAGATTCCTTCGGCCACAAGATGCTCACCGGCTGCGGAAAGGTTCTGGAAAATCTCGTCCGTGACCATTTCGGCGTCAAGGTTCGCTCCGTGGAGTTAAATGTGAGCCAGCGGTGCAGCGGCATGCTGGCCTCAGGAACCGATATTGAGGAGGCGTTCCTTGCCGGCGCTTACGGCGTTTCTGCGGCGCTTTCCGGGGAAACCGGGAAGATGGCGGCCTTCGTCCGGGCGGACGGCGCAGACTATTCCCTGTCCTGCCAGACCTTTGACGTATCGGCCATCTGCAACCAGGAAAAGAAATTCCCGGCCCAGTGGATCACGCCAGCCGGAAATGACATCACCCCGGACTTCCTCTCCTACGCCCTCCCCCTGATTCAGGGCGAGCCGGAAAGGATCATGGAAAACGGGCTTCCAAAATATCTGTACCGGAAATAATGTCCGAAAACGCGGCGGCTCAGAACCTGAAAGGTTCAAAGCCGCCGCGCTTTCTTTTTACGACACATCCCCAATATCCATAATTTCACATCCGGCATAAAACAGCCGCAAAATCTCCGCACAGCTCTTTCCTGTCTTCGCCATTCCCTGAGCGCCGTTCTGGCTCATGCCGGCGCCGTGGCCGTAGCCGCCGCCGTAGATGGTAAATTTCGTCACCTGATTTTCGTCCGTGCCCTCGTTCTCGATATAGATAAAAGCGCTCGGAAGCGTATCCCAGCCAGTGATGGTGTCATCGGCATTCCTGGTGTACACGAGGCTCGGATTTCCCAGGATCGTGCGGATTTTACTCTGACTCGAAAACGTCTTGGAGCCCTCGGTGCCCACGACTTTTAACGTCCGCGCAATCCCGCCGGGCCCTCTCTCCGTCACGGTCAGCCCCGTGATCCGGCCGACGCCGCCGATTTTTTCCGAAAGGATCGTGCTGTCGGTGGTTGTCTGCCAGCGGAACATGGCCGCATCCGCATCGTAAGCCCCGGAATTCTCATTCTGGATAAACGCCTTAAATTCCTCGTTGGAGGACAGGCTCAGCTCTCTCGCATTTTCGTCGATGGAGACGGCCCGCAGATACGGCGTCCCTGCCGGATCCGCCCCCCAGACACTGCCGTCAGTGCTGTGCCCGCAGGAGGTGGAATAATAAAACGCTTCGATGGGCTCTCCCTCGTAGGCAAGAAGCTGGCCGAAGGTCTCATTGACGGCCGTATCCGTGCTCTCAAAGGTGTTGGTGTTATTGTACACCTGATAATTGGTGCTGTCATCCACATGGGCGCCGTACTTGCTGTACGCGTTCCCCTGAATCTGGCGCCATGCATACGTCCTGGCGCAGATGGCCTGGGCCTTAAGCGCCTCCACCTCATACGTGGACGGCATCTCGCTGGGAACCACGCGCTTTAAATATTCCTCCAGATCCACCTCGTTTAAAAGCAGCAGCCCCTCATCCTCTTTCGTAATTTCCATATGTCCCGGATACACCGGCGTCCCCTGGGCCCGCTCGATGTTTTTCACCGTAATCATGCCGCCCTCGTTTGCCGAGCGGAACACGAGACGGCCTTCTGACAGCCGCGAATCATCCCCTGTGATCGTAAGCTCTTCCCCGGCCGCAATGGAAACAGACTCCCGGTTCTTTTCATCCCCGTATTCCAGCACGGCCATGCTGTCGCAGGAAAGGGTAATTTCCGAATGGAACAGGGAAGAAAAGCCTGTATCCATCAAAAGCACGCGGATGTTGTCAATCTCCGGCTTCTGGGTCGTCAGGGCCGCACAGATCTCGCCGCCGGCCACGACGAATTCCTGAAGGTGGTAGCCCACAAGGATGTCGGACTTCTGCTGTTCCATCAGGACGCCGTATGTACGGTAAATTTTGAAATTATCCGCCAGCGGTACAGCTCCGTAGCCCTCGATTTCAATCTCGTTTTCCCGCACGGAAAGGACGGTTCCCGTGATCCGTTCCTTCTTAAGCACCAGCCTGCGTGGATTTCCATTTTTCAAATACAGATCTCCTACCTGGCCGGAAATCTCCTCCTCGTCCTTTAAAACGCCCTTCACCGGGAATTTTCTCTGGACAGCGCCCACGAAAACCGTCACCTCGTTGTTGTCAAAGCCGGAAATCCAGGCGTTTTCATAGACAATCTCATCGGAAACCACTTCCACGACCTTTAAAATATCGTCGTCCCGCACGAGAAGGCGCGCCTTCCTGTCAATGTACGAGTCGAGATAAAGTCCCTCGAACCGGAATTTCCCGTCCTTTGTATAGGCTGTCCACGGAGCTGCTGCCTCCACATTGTCCGGCGTGCCGTAAATGTCGGTCTCCAGCTCCTCTACCTTGCCTTCCGTGTCCACGGCTGCAAGAAATGCATCATAAAATTCCCAGAACGCATTCTTGGACGGCGCCTGATCGGCCTTCTTCCCTTCCCCGTAGGAAAGCACCTCTGAAAACCCGGCCTCCGACTCCTTTCCGGCCGCCCGGACGAAACCGGCCAGCTCCCCGTATGTAATCTCCGAAAGGGCAGACTCCTCCGTCGCGGCCGTGGCCTCTGCGTCCAGGTACCCGGCCTCATAGAGATAATCCATATATTTTGCGTACCACTGACCGGCCGCCTCCCCCTCAAAATAAGAGGTTTCCGGCTGGCCCGCCTTAATTTCCTCCTGGCTCGCAGCCGCCAGCGCCACAGCCCTCGAGGCCGCAGCCCGGGAGACGCCGCCGCCGTCCGGCTCCATGACTACAATCACAATCAGAAGCGCGACAATTAACGTCGCCATGCCGGCTACCCAGTTGATAAAAGTCTTTCTCTCGTCCATAAGCCCTCTTCCACTTATTCTTTGCGGCTAATATATGTTCCGCTGTCCTCGTCAATCCGCTCTAAGCCCATATAATCATCCACATCCTGCGAAAGCTCTTTCTTCCGCAGACAGTGGTTCTGAATCTTTGCCACCAGGTCAAAAATAACCGCCGTGGCCGGCACTGCAATAATCATGCCGATAAACCCATAAAGCCCGCCGAAAAGCAGGATCGACGCCAGGACCCAGAAGCTGGAAACACCGGTGGAGTTTCCCAAAATCTTCGGCCCAAGGATATTCCCGTCAAACTGCTGAAGAAGCAGGATAAAAAGCACGAAATACAGGCACTGCTTCGGGCTGATTAAAAAGACAAGCACTGCGCTTGGGATTGCCCCGATGAACGGCCCAAAAAAGGGGATCACGTTGGTGACGCCGACGATGACGCTGATTAAAAGCGTAAACGGCATCTTCATCAGATTCAGGCAGAAAAAGCAGAGCAGCCCGATAATCAGGGAGTCGATCACCTTTCCGATCAGGAAACCGGAAAACACCCGGTGGATAAACCGGAATTCCGCCACCGTGGCATTGGCCGTCTTGAGCGGAAGCAGCGCATAAATGATCCGCTTCGCCTGGGCAAACAGAACATCCTTGATGTTCAGGAGATAGATCATGACAATGATCCCGATTAACAGATTATATACAAGATTTACGATGTTCATGACGCTGTTGGAAACGCCGCCGATGATCTTTTCCAGGCTTTGCAGCCCCTCAAGGTTCTGGAGATTCGGCACCAGCTCGCTCACAGCCCAGGTCTGGAAGCTGTCGGCCACCTGTTGATAAAGGGAGAGCACCGTCGCCTCCAGGGACGGATTGTCGGCAAACAGCTTTGTGAGCCAGACATTGATATTCTGGAAATACGTCGGCATCGCATAGAGGATCCCCATGATGCTGGAATAAAGCTGCGGGATAATCATGCTGCAAAGGCTCATGACAACCGCAGAAAGAAACAAAAGACTTGCCGCCGTCCCTGCGGTCTTCCCGATCCATCCGGCCGTCTTTTCACTGCGAAGCAGGCGCTTCACGTTCGCGTCCGTCCATTTTCTGCACACATTATAGACAGGCGCCATGAGAAAGGCCAGGACAGCGCCGTAAATAATCGGCGCCAGGATGGAAACCACCTTGTCAAAGGCCGCTCCGACCGCCTCCCGCTCCAGGAACAGGAACACGATCAGGATTGCGGCCGTAATGACGGATATGGCCGTAAGCCCCATATAAATATACTTGTTGAATGGATGATTTTTCATTCTCGGCTTCTCCTTAGAAGTAATTGTAAAAACTAGCTGTCCAACCATACAATACCATGTCCGCTCCGCGGCCATGGTGCCTCCGGCGGAATTTAGCGCCCGGTTTTCTGCGGTGAACGAAAAAAACCGGCGTGCACAGGTATAATGCCCGCTCTGCGGTCATCATACCATATTTCTTTCAAATAAAAAAGGGCGGAATGGAAAAAAGTGTGTGGCACCTGCCGGGGTTATGCAACGAAAGAAAGCAGCGATTTCTCGCTGCTTTTATCTTTCGCAATCCCAAAATGCCGTTTCCTGCAAAATTGACTCCTAGCCTTGCTAGGTGGGCAACCTCACTTAAACTTCTGCCTTCCACTCAAAAGGAGGCCTGACATCCGCTTAAAAATATTGGAATCCCTGACGTCATAATGTAGGTTCAAAATAAACAGGAGTGTCGAACATTTCAGGAATTGCGAACCGATCTTTGTTACGTGTCTATTATAGCGCAGATGTTTTAATTTTTCAAGTTCCAATTCCTGGTCTCATGGAAATCTCTTCCACAAATTTTCCGTCCGGCCCCACGAAGCCGTAAACCAGCTTCTTTTCCTCCGGTTTTTCGCTGCTGAACTCATAGGAAGAAAGAAGCTTTTCGGCGGCTTCCGGAAACAGTTCCTCTTTGTCCGCATAAAGCACGGCCAGCACGTCTCCCTTCTTCACAGGGTCGCCGTATTTTTTCTTTAACAGGATGCCGGCAGAAAAATCAATGACATCGTCCTTTGCGGCACGTCCTGCGCCAAGAAGCATCGAAGCCGTGCCGCAGCCCTCGGCATCCATGCCGGAGACGAAGCCGTCCTCTTCTGAACGCACCTCAAAGGAAAACGCCGCCTTCTTAAATTTCGCCGGATCCTTCAGGTAGGAAATATCTCCGCCCTGGCCCTCTGCCATTTTAAGGAACGTCTCGTAGGCACTCCCGTCCTTCAAGGCTTCTTCCGCCATCGCCATGCACTCGGGAAGCGTGCCCTTTCCTGCCGCCGCTAACATGTGAGCCGCCAGGTGCACGCAGACGATCTTAAGATCCTCCGGGCCGCCGCCCTTTAAGGTATCGAGTGCCTCCAGCACCTCCAGGGTATTCCCCACTGCCTCGCCAAGGGGCACATCCATATCCGTGATGACGGCCGAGCAGTTCTTCCCTGCGCCGTTTCCGATGGAAACCATGGTCTCTGCAAGGGCCACCGAATCCTCAAAGGTTTTCATAAAGGCGCCGCTTCCCGTCTTCACGTCCAGGACAATCCCGTCGCTTCCGGCCGCCAGCTTCTTGCTCATGATGGACGACGCGATAAGCGGGATGCTGTCCACCGTGGCCGTCACGTCCCGCAGGCCGTAAATCTTTTTATCGGCCGGCACCAGGTTCCCGGACTGGCCGATGACGGCGATGCCCACCTGGTTCACCAGATCAAAAAACCGCTCCCTGGAAATGGTCGTCTGAAAGCCGGGAATGGCCTCCAGCTTGTCGATGGTGCCGCCCGTGTGCCCCAGGCCGCGGCCCGACATCTTGGCAACCTTTACGCCGCAGGCCGCAGCGATGGGCCCTACGATTAGCGTCGTCTTGTCGCCGACGCCGCCGGTGGAGTGTTTGTCGGCCTTCACGCCCTCGATGGCCGAAAGATCCACAGTCTCTCCGGAATGCTCCATTTCAAGAGTCAGCTCCGTCGTCTCACGGCTGTCCATGCCCTGAAACCAGATCGCCATCAGCATGGCCGACATCTGGTAATCGGGGATTTCCCCGGCCGTAAAGCCCTTTACCATCCAGGCAATCTCCTCCCGCGTCAGGGCGCCGCCTCTCTTCTTTTTCTCAATCAGGTCATACATTCTCATGAAGGTGTTCTCCTTTCGTCCCCGTCACATACTCCGGCCCAAAGCTCTCCGGCAAAAGCTCCGAAAGCCGGTATTCCTTATATTCCGTCTCCGACTTCGCAAGAATCACAAGAAACTCCTCCGGATCCGAAAATTCCCGGAGAACCTGCCGGCAGATGCCGCAGGGCGGGCAGAAATCCGTGACAGCTCCGCCGCGGCCGCCTGCGATGGCAATGGCCAAAAACCTCCGTTCCCCGGCCGCCGCCGCAGAAAAAGCCGCCGTCCGCTCGGCGCAGCAGCCTGCCGGATAAGAGGCGTTCTCCACGTTGACGCCTGTATAGATCCGGCCGCTCTCTGAAAGCAGGGCTGCCGCCACAAAAAAGCCGGAATACGGCGCATAGGCATTGGGGAGCGCAGCCATGGCCGCACGGATCAGCTCTTCCTTTTTCATCGGCCTTCCTCCTCTTTTACAAGCTTCACAATCCGGCTCGTTCCAAGGCGGGAAGCACCGAGGGAGAGGAACCGCTCCGCGTCTTCCATGGAAGAAATCCCGCCGGCCGCCTTGATCTTTACGCCCGGCCCCACATGGGCTGCAAACAAAGCCACATCCTCGAACGTGGCCCCGCCTGTCGAGAAGCCTGTGGAAGTCTTGATATAGTCGGCTCCGGCCTTTGTAACGATCCGGCACATGGCGATTTTTTCTTCCTCCGTGAGAAGGCAGGTTTCAATAATCACCTTTAAAATTTTCGATCCGCAGATTTCCTTTAACATGCGGATCTCCTCCTCGATTTTCTCATACTGCTTCGCCTTCAGATCGCCGATGTTGATCACCATGTCGATCTCGTCGGCCCCGTTTTCCAGAGCTTCTCTCGTCTCAAAGGCCTTCGTCCCTGCCGTGCAGTAGCCGTTTGGAAAGCCGATGACCGTGCAGACAGCCATGGACTCCCCCAGGCTGTCAAAATATTTCCTGGCTGCCTTCACAAAAGACGGCGGGATACAGACGGAAGCCGTGCGGTACTTAACGGCATCGTCGCAGATTCCTTTCATGTCCTCCCAGACAGCGTCCTGCTTTAAAAGTGTGTGATCCACGCAGGCCAGAATTTTTTCTCTCTCCATCTCACCTTTCTCCCTTCCGGAAAAAGCGCCGGCCGGCTCCAAAAGACCGGCCGGCAAAAATCCTGTTTCCTATTTATTTTAAGATTTCCTTTAAAAAGCTTTCGCCCGCCACATCGCCGCTTACGCCAAGATATTCAAGAATTGTGGCGGCAATGTCGCCAAAGCATGCTCTCGTACCCAGGTTCGCGCCGGCTTTTATGGGCTTTCCTGCCATCACAAGGGGCACATACTCCCTGGAGTGATCCGTGGACGGCGTCGACGGGTCGCAGCCGTGGTCGGCCGTAATCATGAAAATATCTTCTTCCCCAAGGCCGGAAAGAAGCTCCGGCAGCCGCTCATCAAAATACGTCAGCGCCTTTGCGTAGCCGTCCACATCGTTCCTGTGGCCGTAAAGCATGTCGTAATCCACCAGGTTTGTAAAGCAGAGGCCGTTAAAATCCCGCTTTTCCCATAAAAGCGTCTTCTCGATGCCGTCCGCATTCCCCTCGGTACGCACCATGTCCGTGACACCGCTGCCGGCAAAGATATCGTTGATCTTTCCGACTGCCAGCACATCCTTTCCGGCATCCTTTAAATAATTGAGCATCGTCTTTTTCGGCGGCTCAAGGGAATAATCGTGGCGCCTCACCGTGCGCTCAAAGGGATATTCGCCTGTAAACGGCCTTGCGATCACGCGGCCGACACCCCATTTCCCGGAACAGATTTTCCGCGCCGCCTCACAGTACCGGTAAAGCTCAGAAACCGGCACCTTCTCCTCATGGGCGGCAATCTGAAGCACGCTGTCCGCGGAGGTGTAGACGATGAGCGCCCCGGTCTCCAGATGCTCCCTTCCGTAATCCTTGATGACCTCGGTGCCGGAATACGGCTTGTTGCAGAGGATTTTCCTCCCGGTAGCCGCCTCTAACTCCTTTAAAAGCTCCTCCGGAAAGCCGTCCGGGAACACCGGCATCGGCTCCGAGGACACCAGGCCTGCAATCTCCCAGTGCCCCGTTGTCGTATCCTTTCCCTTTGACTTCTCCGTAAGGCGGGCCACCGCCCCAGAAGGCGCACTCTCCCTTTCGCCGCAGGTCACTCCGTCAATATTAAAAAGTCCAAGCTTTTTCATGTTCGGCATGGAAAAATACGGGCTTTTGGAAGCTGCCTTTAAGGTATCGCTTCCGGCATCCCCGTAATCCGCCGCATCCGGCATCTCGCCGATCCCCACGCTGTCCAGTACAATCAAAAAAACTCTTTTCATAAATGCTGTCTTCCTTTCTGTTCCTCTATCTTACCATGTCCGCTCCGCGGCCATGGAGCCTCCGGCGGATTTTAGCGCCTGAGTTTCTGCGGTGCACGCAGAAATCAGGATGCGCAGGTAAAATGCTCACGCTGTGAACATTTTACCATATCTCCCCGAAAAAATCCATTTCAATCGAGATTCGGAAAAAATTGAAGACAAATGCCCCTGCATGTCGTTATAATAGATGGAAACAGAGGAGGAAAGATTCCATGAACAGCGGACAGCAGTTGGAGCGCCTGATCGGCCAGTATCAAAATCTTATATTTTCCATCTGCCTCCGCCTGACAGGAGACTATTTTGAGGCGGAGGACTTAGCCCAGGACACCTTCCTGTCGGCCTATAAGAACCTGGCGAATTTCGACGGGGCCAACGAGCGCGCATGGCTCTGCCGCATTGCCACCAACAAGTGCATCGACTATTTAAAGCGTGCCGGCCGCCGCTCGGTCCCCACCGACGACGAATTCTTTTCCTCCCTGACCGATTCCCGCTCTTCCCCGGAGGAGCTGGCCCTGGAAGAGGCCGTAAAAAAACAGCTCTACGACCGCTGCTGTTCCTTAAAAACCCCGTACCGCGAAGTGGCCCTGGCCTACTTCTATTACGAGATGGAAGCCGGAGAAATCGCAGCCAAAAGCGGGAAGAACTTAAAAACCGTACAGACCCAGATCTACCGGGCCAAAGGCATGTTAAAAAATCTCTATCGAAAGGAGGGGGGAACATGACAGAAAATCGCATTACCGAAGAAAACCAGTCCATAAAAGAACTCCAGTCCATCACCGACAGCGATTTTAAGCTGGAACTTTTCGCCGACCGGATCGAGGCTGATTTCATGGTTCCCGCTCCAAGGGATTTCAAGGAATCCGTCATGAAGGCGGCTCTCCGCCCGGAGGTACAGATCGAAAAGAAAACGAGAGAGCTTTCCCGGAAGGCACAGCTCCTTCTCTACTCCCTGAAGGTGGGGACGGCCGTCGCCGGCGCCCTGTTCCTTCTTTCCATAGCCCCGGATTTCTCCCATGAGGTCCCGCCTTCTGTCTTCAGCCAGGAGGCCATGCCCAGGGACTCATCCTGGAAGCTTAAAAGAGCAAATGACCGGCTGTCCGGCTATATCCGGCAGTTCTCCGACGATATCATTCCACAGTGGAGGTAAGAAACCATGATTAAAAAACGAAACCCATTCCTTTTATTCCTGGCATCCCTGATTCCGGGCGCAGGAGAAATGTACCTTGGCTTTTTCCGCCAGGGACTCAGCATCATGACCGTCTGTGCCGTCGTGTTTGCCATCGGCAACCTGACCCTGCCGCAGCTGATTTTCCTGGTTCCGGTTATCTGGTTTTACAGCTTTTTCCATTCCAACAACTTAAACTCCCTGCCGGACGAGGACTTTTACACCATCGACGACGATTATTTTCTCCATATCAATTACCTGTTCCGCAACAATGGCGCCCTTTTAAAGCGCCACTCCAGGTTCATCGCCGTCCTGCTCATCTGCTTCGGCGGTTCGATGCTCTGGAACAGCTTCAGCGACCTGATCCATTTTGTGTCCTACCGCGTTCTTCACCTGCCGGAGTCCGTTCTCGATCTTCTCTATTACGTGACGTCCGGCCTTCCGGAATCGGTCATCGCCGTCGCCATCATCTTCCTTGGCATCCATATGATAAAAAATAAAAGAGATTCCCTGGGCTCCGACTAACGGCCCAGGGGATCTCTCTTCTTTTTCCATTCTCTTGTCAGCCGCCTTTTCATGTACCGGGGATTGATGACAAAAATATAAACCAGGACATTGATAATCAAAAGCACTGTCCCGACGAAATACAGCCGGCTGTAATAGCCGAAAAACGCCGCCGCAAGCTGGATCAGACAGTACAAAAGCTCAATCCTGGCGTTTTTCTTATACTGGGCGGCATCCTTTTCATACCGGAGATTTCCGGCCATCCAGACGGAAGCCGCAAAAAGCGGGACAAACTTTATGGCAAGCTCCACGGTCTTCATGAACGGCGGATCCGTCTCACGAACCTGAGACGGCTGTATGGCCGCGTTTAAAAAGGAAGCCTGAAGGATAATGGCAATCAATGTCAGGTTCGTATGCAGAATCTTCCTGTCATCGGCACCACCGGCTTTTTTGTCTGCCGCCAGCTCATCCAGGGAAATCCCGTAAATGGAAGCCAGCGCCATCAGGTTTTCCGTGCTCGGCGCCGTCTGGCCGCTTTCCCATTTCGTCACGGCCTGCCGGCTCACGCCGACAAGCTCCGCAATTTTTTCCTGGGATACGCCTTTCTGTTTTCTGTACATTTTAAGCTTTTCGCCAAGAGTCATTCTCTCACCTCCTGGTTCTATCGTAACAGAATCCGCGGATTTTTCCACCAACTATCCGGCAACTATCGGTTGCCACAGGATTTTTTCCCTTAAAGCCCCTTTAAAAGTGAAAGAAGCTCCGCGGCCGTCCCGACAATCCACTCCGCCCCGGCGTCGGAAAGCTCTTTTTCGCTTCCGTAGCCGTAAAGGACACCGACAGCCGCAAGCCCCGCCTTGTGGGCGCCTGCGATGTCATGGCGCCGGTCGCCAACCATGATGATCGAATCCCGGTCAGAAAGCCCGCAGTTTTCCATCACGTACCGGATCACGTCGTCCTTTTCCACGCGGCTGCTGTCGTCATTGGCGCCGCCGATGAAGGTAAAATATTCCGTAAGGCCGAAATGCCCCAAGACGCGCTTTGCCATATCTTCCGGCTTCGACGTCGCCACATAGAGCTTCTTTCCCGCTGCCTTAAGCCCGGAAAGCATATCTTCCACTCCATCATAAACCGAGTTCTGCGCCCATCCTATTTCGTTATAATACTCCCGGAACACATAGACGGCCGCATCAGCGTCCTCTTGGGAAAACTGGTAGTAAGCTTTAAAGCTTTCAGGAAGCGGCGGCCCCACAAACGGGCGCAGCTTTTCCAAGTCGTCCTCGACGATCCCGTACCGCTTCAGCGCATACTGCACGGCCCGCGTAATCCCCGGCATGGAATCCGTCAGCGTGCCGTCCAGATCAAAAAAAATGTTCGTCTTCTCCATATACGCCCTCTTTCCTTAGAGAAATCAAGGGACGCAGCCATGAAAGCCGCGTCCCTTCCCCTGTCATACTCTTAATTTAATTCAGCAACAACCTTCTCAAGTGCTGCAAGCGCATCGTCCGGAAGCTTGTCATAGCCTTCCTTGGCCTCTGCGAACTCTTTGATCTCGTTGACACGGTCGTTCATGCGGGCCTTTAACTGGCTTACATACTCCGGATCGTTCATATCCGGCACGAAGCCCTCCCAATCCATGATCTCGATATCGGAGAACGGGCCCCACTTATGGAAGTCAGCCTTGCCCTCTACGATGGCCTCCAGGATTCCAAGGGTATCGGCAGGTTTTACCTTCTTGCCCATGAAATCACCGGTATTGACGATGTAGCAGTCTACGTTCTTCTCCTCTACCAGCTTTTTGAACTTCTCATAGTCGTTGGCAAGCGGGTAAGTACGGAACGGGTTTGCATAGGGAACAACCACCAGCTTGTTGGGATCTACGCCGGGAGCAAGACGCTCTGCGGAGGAACGCTTGGTAGCCAGGGTAGCGCCCATAACGGATGCCAGGGAAGCACCTTTTAATTTTACAACCGGCGGGATCGTCGGATCCTTCATGATCCAGAAGATCGCATTGACCGGAGCGTCAATTCTGTCCACACGGTTCGGAGACCAGAGCTTGGACTTGATGGCGCGGCCGTTGCCGTTTCTGATATCCTCTGTCACAATCTGAACCTTTCCGTCCTCATCAAGAGTAGCGGAGCAGTTCTGAACCGTCAGAAGGTACTTGTTGTCGTCGCAGCCGGTCGGATAATCGGCCGTCTTATCAAAGTAGGTGGGCTCAAGGGCGATGGACGCACACGTATCGGTGTTGATGATGAAGGCGTCATCGTGAAGAACCTTGATCTCATACTTTCCGCCGTGCTTTGCGTGGGTCAGCGTGGATTTTCCGGAGCCGGAAAGGCCATATACGGAAGCCACATATTTGCTGCCGTCAGCCAGCGTGTACTCCTTCTGGCCGCCGTGGCAGGAAGCGTAGCCGTTGCGGTTTGCGATGGCCCATGCCATCGTCAGGGTGCCCTTCTTGTGCTCGCCGAAATATCTCATGCCCAGGATGCAGGCGCAGTTGGTATCGGTGTTGAAGTAGCAGAGCGTCTTCTTCTGCGGGTCAGACAGGCAGTCTAAGGATACGCTCGGCCTGTCGGAGCCTGTCCACTGGGGATCCGAGAAGATGTAGATATCCGGCTCTTTTCCGTCTCCGACCGGTTTGGAATTCTTGTACATCTTCACATACTCCGTAGACATGTACTGGAAGTTTAACATCCAGTTGTACATGATGTTCTCCTCGCCCTCCGGGATCAGAAGGTGGGCCTTCACCATGAACTCCGGATCAAGTCCTACATAGACCTCTGCGTGGTACAGGGTCTTCCATCTTGCCTCGTAAACGGCGTCCATGACGACCTTGTCAAGTTCCTCGCAGTTTACGCCGGGCTCACCTGCAATCCGGCGTGCAGTTGCGTAACGGCCTGTGATTGCACCGTCGTTGAACAGAAGAACCTTCGCGTCCTTATCAAGGCCGAATTCCTCGCCGCGGTAAACCGGCATGTCGGTCACGATGGTGCCCGGGGAATTTTTAGCCAGCTCATAAGCCTCTCTCAGGGTGTTCACCTTTACGACGTTGTTCCCGTAGAAAGCCCCCTCGATGATGGAACGTGTTTTGGAAAAGCCAACCTTGCCCTTTCCAATTTCAGAAATCGGATAATACGCTTTTGTTGCCATTGGAACTCCTCCTCCTTATATGAGTCAATCATACTGCTATTATCCCATTCCGCCGCGGCAATGTCAATCAATTTCCAGCTTTATTTTATAAGTTTTTTCTAAATCTCAGCGAAATTTTTCTTAATTTTTTTAGCAAAAACGATAAAAAAAGAACCGGAACGATTTTTTCCGCCCCGATTCTTTCCAAAAATCCTTTGTCTATTTAAAAAATTCATGGTTCCCGTGCTGGAACAGGTAGTCCAGATGGCTGTCAAACCAGCGGACATTCTTTCCGGAAGATGCCCTGCGGTTCATGAAATAGAGCGCGCCCTGGGAATAATCCTCGCCGGCTAACGCCCGGTCCACCGCCTCAACGGTCTTCTCCGATACCTTACAGGTATTGATGGAGCCGTTGCTCACCGGGGAAAACTGGGATTTCTCGTAGACGACGCCGCGGATCGTGTCCGGGAATTCGTCGCTCTTTACCCGGTTCAAAATCACGTTTGCCACCAGGATCCGTCCCTTTAAATCACAGCCTCCGGCCTCAGCCTGAACGATCCGGAGAAGCACCTCGTAGTCGTCTGCCGAGCAGGCCGTCACCTGAACAGAAGCTTCGCTTCCGTCGTCCTCAATCTGTTCAAGGCCCGTACCGTTTGAAGCTTCTCCTGCCTCATCGCCGCCGTCCTGGTCTCCCGCATCACCGGGTGCCCTCGTCCCTTTAGCGGAACGGATTCCGTCAGTCATCTTTCTCTCACCGGAAAGCCCGGCCGCTTTTATTTCATCCTTAGAAGCGCCGTCCGATTCCTGACTGCTTTCGGTTCCTTCTTCCGTCTCCTGGCTCTCGGCTTCCTTTGCTTCCTCGGGAGCTGTCTCCCCGTCTGCTATGGTTTCATCTTCATTTTCAGCTTCGGTTGTCTCTGACTCATGTTCTGCCGCTTCCTGTACGTCTGTCTGAACAGGAAGTTCGTCCATATCCGGCTCTGCGGCAGCCTGCGTCTCCTCCAGTTCAGCCTCCGCGGGAGACGATGCTCCCGGCGTCTCGGCAAATGCCACAAGGGCATTCCTTCCGCCTCCATGGAAATCGCCTGCCGTAAATGCAATCACAGTCACGACCGCCACGCCCGTCGTCAGGACGGCTGCGTTCCGGTGCATCTTTTTCGATACATTCGCAAACAGTGATTTCACGAATTGGAAGACTGTCTGAAGAAATGAGTTCCATGCCTCCATAAAAAGCCCTCTTTTCTTCGCATTCTTTCCGTCCGGTCAGAACTGCGGCTTCGGTTTCCCGAACGTTTGCCGCCCCGGACTCTGTTTTTCGCGGACAGGAAAACGTCTGCCCGCAAGGTTTCCATCCAGCACATCCGGCTGGTGTCTGTGATTATAGGAGACGGGATGCAAAAATGTCAATAAGCGTTTTTCATTTTTGTTGCATTTTTCAATCGAAATTTCAAACTTTATTAATACTTTTAAACATTCTGCAATAGATTTTTCCGCATTATTGCTGGATTTTTATTCAGATTGCGAATAAGGCTTTTCTAAACATATTACAAATTTGTTAATTTTTATTTCCCACTCAGTCACCACTTTTCCACGGTTTTTATGTTATGTAAACTATTTTTCCTGCAAATCTGTGAACTTTGCCCCCACATAGGCTGCCAAATCTCTGGGGGAAACGACAACCTGTTGCCCTCTCATTCCTGCGCTTACGGCAATTTTTTCATAGGCAAGGGCCGATTCGTCGATGTAAGTCGGGAACCGCTTTTTCATGCCGATGGGCGAGCATCCGCCCCGGACGTAGCCGGTCACGGAGAGCAAATCCTTCATGTGCAGCATCTCCACCTTCTTATCGCCTGCCGCCTTGGCCGCCTTCTTTAAATTCACCTCGCCGTCCACCGGGATGCAGCAGACAAGATACCCCGTCTTCTCCCCCTTTAACACCAGGGTTTTGAACATGCTGCCGTGGTCGGCGCCCATCAGATCAGCCGCATGGCTGCCGGAGAGATCGTTTTCGTCCACCTGGTACTCCTTCGCCTCATAAGGGATTTTTGCCGCGTCCAGAAGGCGCATCACATTTGTCTTTGTCATGATCCAGTCCTCATTTCTGTTTGTGTTTCTTCTATATTATTTATAAGACGTTTTGAAGGCAGGTCAAAAACCGTTCCCCATATTTCCCGTATTTGTATTCCCCGACGCCGGAAACCGACAGCATCTCCTCCCGGTTTTTCGGCTTCACAAGGCACATATGGACAAGCGTCCTGTCGGAAAAGACAATATATGGCGGTACCTTCTCCTCTTTAGCAATTTCTGCCCGGAGAGCCCTGAGCGTCTCAAACAGGGTTTCTTCCTTTTCCCCAAGACCGGCGCCGCCGTCTTTCCGTCCAGCCTTTCTGGCAGCAGTCTTTTTCGGCTTCTTTTCCCTCTCCATCTCCTTTGCCATCTTCATCTCAAACTTCGCGCCGTCCTTAAGAAGCTCTTCGGACTGTTCCGTCAGCTTTACAATCATGTACCCGTCGTTGGTGGTGGCGAGGAAATTCTTTAAAAGAAGCTCGTTAAACACCTGCCTGAGCTTTGGAAGCGGCATCTCCTTTAAACAGCCGTAACAGGAAGCTTCCTCCAGGCGGTACTGTCGGATTTTGGCCGTGGAAGCGCCGCGGAGCGTGTCCAAAAGCACCGTGCTCCCATACCGCTCCCGGCACTCCTTCACGCAGCCGATGATGGCTTTTGCCGCCTCCGTCATATCAACCGTTTCAAAATGGCTCAGGCAGTTTTTGCAGTTCCCGCAGTAGTTGGGGCCGTACTCACCGAAATACCGCAGGATATAATCCCGCAGGCAGCCGCTTGTAAAGCAGTAATACGTCATCCGCTTTAACCGCTCTCTGTCCCGCTCTGCCGTCAGGGCGCGGGATACGGGGTCCAGCTCCAGATTTTCCTGGCTGTTTTCGATAAAAAGCTGATTCGTCACCACATCCTGACCGCCGTAAAGGAGAATGCACTCGGCCGGTTCCCCGTCTCTCCCGGCGCGGCCGGCCTCCTGATAATAGCTTTCCATGTTTTTCGGCATGTTGTAATGCACCACCCAGCGGACGTTGGATTTGTCGATTCCCATGCCGAAGGCGTTGGTCGCCACCATGATCTGAGCCCGGTCATAGATGAAATCGTCCTGATTTTTCCGCCGTTCCTCATCGCTCAGTCCGGCATGGTACCTGGTGACGGAAAACCCGTCCTTCATGAGTCTTTCGCAGACTTCCTCCACCAGCTTCCTCGTCAGGCAGTAGACGATGCCGCACTGCCCCGGCCGGCACTCGATGAAGTTTTTCAGGGCTTCGTACTTGTCCCTCGGCGTCTCGACGCCGAAATACAGGTTCGGGCGGTTGAACCCGGTGGAAGTTAAAACAGGATCCCTGAGCATTAAAAGATCCAGGATATCGTCGCGCACCTCCCGCGTCGCAGTGGCCGTAAAGGCGCCGATGACCGGCCGCTTTTTCAAACGCCCGATAAATTCGGGAATCTTTAAATAGCTCGGCCGGAAGTCCTGGCCCCACTGGGATACGCAGTGGGCCTCATCCACGGCCACCATGGAAATCTCTGCGCCTGCCGCAAAGTCCAGGAATTCCGGAGTCAAAAGCCGCTCCGGCGCCACATAGATGATCGGATAGCGGCCTGCCCTGGCATAATCTAACGCTTTATGGTACTGGCCGGGCGTTAAGGAGCTGTTTAAATAGGCGGCATGGATACCGGCCTGATTTAGGGCGGCCACCTGATCCTTCATCAGGGAAATGAGCGGCGAAACCACCAGCGTAATGCCGGAAAATAGAAGCGCCGGGATCTGGTAGCAGAGGGATTTTCCCGCACCCGTGGGCATGATCCCCAGAACGTCGCGGCCGGAAAGAAGGCCGTCGATCAAAAGCTCCTGTCCCTCCCGGAAGCTGTCGTAGCCAAAATACTGTTTCAGGATATGTAATTTTTCTGTCTCCAAACATAACCTCCATTTTCCTCCGCTCCGGCAGGAAATCGCTTTCAAAGACGGCTCAAAAAGGCGTCTGCGGTATGGTACTGTTTCTGGAAAAACTGCCGGAAAGGCGGCGGATGTGCTTATGATGATGGTGTTATTATAAAGGTTCCGAAACGGAAATGCAAGTGTTTTAGTGGGATAAGAGGAAGCGAAAAGCCGGCTCCCACGCCGGCTTTTCGCGCTTTCTATGCCAGGATCATCCTGTCGTTTGCAAGCTCCTCTCCGTTTGCCTCCTCGAATTTTAAGAGCAGGTCCTTTACGGTGAGCTTTTTCTTTTCTTCACCGGCCACGTCGAAAATCACCTTTCCCGCGTTCATCATAATGAGGCGGTTTCCGTGGGCGATGGCGTCTTTCATGTTGTGGGTAATCATCAAGGTCGTTAATCGGTCGCGTTCCACAATCTTATCCGTGATTTCCAACACCTTGGCGGCCGTCTTGGGGTCGAGGGCTGCCGTGTGCTCATCGAGAAGCAGAAGCCTCGGGCGCTTAAGCGTCGCCATGAGAAGCGTTAACGCCTGTCTCTGGCCGCCGGATAACAGCCCCACCTTGGAGGTCAGACGGTTTTCCAGGCCAAGGCCTAAAATCTCAAGCTGTTCCCGATAGCCGTCCCGCTCCTTTGCCGTGATTCCTTTCCTTAAGGAGCGGAATTTTCCGCGCCTTGCGGCGAGAGCCATGTTTTCCTCGATCTGCATGGTGGCGGCCGTCCCGGTCATGGGATCCTGGAAAACCCGGCCTAAAAAGTCAGCCCGTTTGTACTCCGGAAACTTCGTCACATCGACACTGTCGATTTTGATGGTTCCGGAATCCACGGCCCAGACGCCTGCTACGGCGTTTAACATCGTAGATTTCCCGGCGCCGTTCCCGCCGATGACCGTCACGAAGTCGCCTTCGTTTAAGTGGAGGGAAAGCCCGTCCAGCGCCGTCTTTTCATTGACGGTGCCTGCATTGAAGGTCTTGCTGATTTCATGGATATCAAGCACGGGGGGCGCCTCCTTTCTTTACCGGCTTCGGGAAATACCGCTCCCGCATATACGGCACCGCCAGGAAAACGGCGACGACGATGGCCGATAAAAGCTTTAAATCGTTGGAATTTAAGCCGAGCCACAATACCACCTGGAGCACCAGATAATAAATGATGGCGCCGAGGGCCACGGAAAGCAGCTTAAATGCAAAGTTCACGCTGATTTTCCCGAAAATCACCTCGCCGATGATGACGGCGGCAAGGCCGATGACGATGGCGCCGCGGCCTGCGTTGATCTCCGAAAAGCCCTGGTACTGGGCATAAAGAGCGCTGGCAAAAGCCACGATGCCGTTGGAAAGCATCAGGCCGAGGATTTTCATCCTATCCGTGTTGATTCCCTGGGCCCTGGACATGTTCTGGTTGGAGCCGGTGGCACGGATGGCACAGCCAAGCTCCGTTCCGAAAAACCAGTAGAGGACGGCAATCAGCACAAGGACGAGCACAGCCGCCACAAGGATCGTGTTTTTCTGGATCGGGACGCCCTTAATGTAGCGCAGGGAGACAAGAAGGTCATACTTGTCCACGTTTAATGCCTGATTCGCCTTTCCTCCCATGATCCGCAGGTTCACGGAGTAGAGGCCGAGCTGTGTCAGAATTCCTGCCAGGATGGCCGGAATCCCCATGGCCGTGTGCAGAAGCCCTGTCACGAGCCCTGCAAGGACACCGGCAAAAAAGGCCGCAAGCAGCGCCAGCCACACCGGCTGGCCGTTTAAGATCATGACGACGCAGACTGCGCCGCCGGTACACATGGTGCCGTCCACGGTCAGATCTGCCAGATCCAGGATCTTATATGTGATATAGACGCCGATGGCCATGATGCCCCAGATCAGTCCCTGGGCGCAGGCTCCCGGCATCGCGTTGAACAGATTCATTACGCTGAGGTTCAAGGCACTTCCTCCTCTGTCTTATTCCTCAATCGCCACGTAGTCCTCGGGAACCTGGATTCCAAGGGCCTCACAGTTGGCTGCATTGTATTTCTTTGTCACGGCCGGGGCATACTCAATCGGCATGGAAGCCACATCTGCGCCCTCTGCCAGGATCTCGTAAGCCATCTCGCCGGCCTTGTAGCCGATGTCATAGTAGTCGATGGACAGGGTGGCAACGCCGCAGCCGCTGCAGATTCCCTCTTCGCCTGCGATCACCGGGATGCCGGCCGGAATGCAGATGTTGTTGATGATGCCGGTGCTGGAGGCCGCCGCGTTGTCCGTGGGGATGTAAATCACGTCACAGGCAGACGCGGCGTTTGTGACAACAGAAGCCAGGTCGTTGGAGTCTGCGAAGGTATAGTCGGTGCAGGTGTAGCCCATCTCTTCCAGATAGCCGCGGATCGTGTTGACCTGGTAAGCGGAGTTGGCTTCTGCGGAACAGTAGAGAAGTCCCACGTTCTTGGCCTCCGGGAACAGCTCGTTCAAGATCTCGGCCTGCTTGTCAAGGGGCGCCAGGTCAGACGTTCCGGAAATGTTGGTTCCTGTGGAACCGCTCCAGTCGCTGATATCAAGGGCCGTCGCATAGTCCGTGATAGACGTTCCGAGAATCGGGATTTCGTTGGTTCCGGCTGCTGCCGCCTGGAGAGCCGCCGTTCCGTTTGCCAGGATCAGGCTGTCGTTGGAAGATACAAACTGGTTGATGATGGACGCGCAGGTGGCGGAGTCACCGGCCGCATTCTGGAGATCAAACTCCACGTTATCGCCGAGCTTTTCTTTTAACGCCGCCTGGAAGCCCTCCGTTGCTGCGTCAAGAGCCGGATGCTGGACAAGCTGGCAGATACCAATCTGATATACGGTGTCACCGGCTGATGCCGCTTCCGTCTCTTCTGCGGCTGTCTCTTCTTCGGAAGATGCCTCCGCCGCCGTCGTACTGGCCGTCGTGGCGGCCGCCGTTGTCTCCTGGGTATTTCCGGAGCTGCAGCCTGCCAGGGATGCTGCCAGAAGGGCTGCTGCTGCAAAGAATGCCAATTTTCTCATAATCGTTCTCCTCTCACTTCTTCTTTTTTGCATTGCAGTGTTGCGCTTTAACGCATATAAGCGTAAACTATTAAAACTATACTGCCGGAACGGGATTTCGTCAAGTGGTTTTGCTGGAAAAATAAGGGAAAATCCGGCCGTCTGCCGTGGTTTTACGGATAGTGTCCCACAAAGGGCGCCGCGCCATGCAGAATCCGGCCAAATCTCCGGACAGAGCCGCGTTCTGCAAGACATAGACTGTAAAAAATGGCCGCCCGGCTTTTCCCGGACGGCCCCTGTTTTTTATGCGTTTCCTTCGTTGATGTAGTTCACAAGCCCGCCTGCTGCGATGATTTTCTGCATGAACGGCGGGAATGCCTGCCCTTTGTAGGACTCGTTTCTCGTCTTATTATGGATCATGCCGCTGTCGAAGTCGATCTCCACCTCGTCGCCGTTCTGGATGGCTTTGGAGGCCTCGGGGCATTCGATGATCGGAAGGCCGATGTTGATGGCGTTCCGGTAAAAGATGCGGGCGAAGGTCTCCGCGATCACACAGCTTACGCCGGCGCATTTGATGGCGAGAGGCGCATGCTCTCTCGAAGAACCGCAGCCGAAGTTTTTCTGGCCGACGATGATGTCGCCCTGCTTTACCTTATGGATGAATTCCTTGTCGATGTCCTCCATACAGTGCTTTGCCAGCTCTTCGCCCTGGGTCGCGTTTAAATAGCGGGCCGGGATGATGACATCCGTGTCCACATTGTCTCCGTATTTGAATACTCTTCCGTTTACCTGCATATCGATTCCTCCTCCTATAACCCAAGCTCACAGGGGCATGAAATCTTCCCTGTCACTGCGCTGGCTGCCGCCACGGCCGGGCTCGCCAGATAAACCTCAGAATCCACATGGCCCATGCGGCCCACAAAGTTGCGGTTGGTGGTGGAGATGCACCGCTCCCCTGCCGCCAGGATGCCCATATAGCCGCCGAGACACGGCCCGCAGGTAGGCGTGGAAACCACGGCGCCGGCTTCGATGAAGATCTCTAAAAGCCCTTCCTTCATGGCCTGGAGATAGATTTCCTGGGTCGCCGGGATTACGATGCAGCGAACGTTTTTCGCCACTTTTCTGCCCTTCATGATCTCGGCAGCCTGACGGATGTCCTGAATTCTTCCGTTGGTGCAGGAGCCGATGACGGCCTGGTCGATGGCAACGTCGCCAAAGGTTCCGATTTCCTTCGTGTTTTCCGGCAGGTGCGGGAAAGCCACCGTCGGCTTTAAGGCCGAAAGGTCAATGGTGTAGACGGCGTCATACTCGGCGTCTTCGTCTGCCTCATAGACGGTGTACGGCTTATTTCCGTGCTCTTTTATGTACTCTACGGCCTTTTCGTCTACCGGGAAGATTCCGTTCTTCCCGCCGGCCTCGATGGCCATGTTGCAGATCGTAAAGCGGTCGTCCATGGTGAGGTTTTTCACGCCCTCGCCGGTGAATTCCATGGATTTATAGAGAGCCCCGTCCACGCCGATCATGCCGATGATGTGAAGGATCACGTCTTTTCCGCTGACCCATTTTGCCGGCTTTCCGACTAACTCAAATTTGATGGCGGACGGCACCTTGAACCAGGCTTTGCCCGTCACCATGGCCGCTGCCATGTCGGTGCTTCCGACGCCGGTGGAGAAGGCGCCCAGTGCCCCGTAGGTACACGTATGGGAGTCTGCGCCAATGACGGCGTCTCCGGCCGTCACAAGGCCTTTTTCCGGCAGAAGCGCATGCTCGATGCCCATGGCACCCACGTCAAAATAGTTTACAATCTCGTTTTCTCTCGCAAAATCACGGCAGCATTTGCAGTTTTCCGCCGATTTGATGTCCTTGTTCGGGATAAAGTGATCCATGACAAGGGCGATTTTCTCCTTGTCGAACACGGTCTGGTTTTTCATTTTCTTCATCTCGTTGATGGCGACCGGGGACGTGATGTCGTTTCCCAGAACCATGTCGAGATTTGCTTCGATTAACTGGCCGGCTTCCACCGTCTCAAGCCCTGCATGGGCTGCCAGGATTTTCTGTGTCATCGTCATTCCCATATGGAATTTCTCCTTTCCGCACTATGAATCTGTTGACATTCTAGCACACGTTTTACTATAATAGAAATACATAATACGAATGGCACCCATGAAAGGGGGTTATAAATATGGAACAGCACTTATCCCAGTACCGGATTTTCTACGAGGTGGCCCGCTGCGGCAACATTTCCCGCGCCGCCAAGGAGCTTTACATCAGCCAGCCGGCCATCAGTAAGGCCATCAGCAAACTGGAGGAAAGCCTGGACACCCGCCTTTTTCTGCGGAATTCCCGCGGCGTCCAGCTCACAAAGGAGGGCGAAGTCCTCTTCCAGCATGTGAGCACGGCCTTTGAATCCTTAGACCGCGGCGAAAAAGAACTGAAGCGGATCCATGATTTCCACATCGGCCATCTCTGCATCGGCGTCAGCAGCACCTTGTGCAAATACGTCCTTCTTCCTTATCTAAAGGGGTTCATCGGGAAGTATCCCCATGTGAACATTTCCATGGAGACCTTGTCCACGGCCCAGACCCTCGACCGGATCGAAAACCGGCGCATCGACGTTGGCCTGGTGGCGGAGCCGAAGAACCGGCGCGGCATTTCTTTTTACCCGGTCATGGAAATCCACGACGGCTTTGTCTGTACGCCGGCTTATATGGAAAACCTGCTTTTAAGGGAGGGCCGGGACGCCGATATCTTCCAGACCGGCAACATCATGCTTTTGGACCGCGGCAACATGACGAGGAACCACATCGACGCCTATCTGGCCGACAACCAGATTGCGGCAAACCAGCTTCTTGAAGTCACCAGCATGGATCTTCTGATTGAATTTTCCAGGATCGGCCTGGGAATCGGCTGCGTCATCATGGAATTTGTGCAGGACGATTTGGAATCCGGCGCGCTGATTGAAGTGCCCCTTCCTGCCCCCGTCCCCAGGCGTGTCATCGGCTTTGCCTGTTCCGCCCAGGATTCCTCCGATACCCTAAAGGAATTCCTTGCCTTTTCCCGCGAAAAAACGGCGGGTGCCCGGCTTTAATCGGCCGGTTCCCCGCCTTCGTTTAAAATCCATTCTTTTTTGATTTGCCAGAGGCCTGCCTGTACGCTTCCGATACCGGTCAGGTCTCCTTTTTTTATGGCTTCATGATGCCGGAACAGACGGTCCCAGCTTTTATAAATCTTTTCTTTCCAGTCGGGATAAAAGTCCGTCAGCATGATTTTCGTCTCGTCCAGGCCGCACATGGAAAGCTCCTTTCGGAATTCTTTCTCGTCCTTTTCATCCTCGCCCATGTAGCGAAGCTGCATGATTTTGTTCCAGTCGTACATGTCAAAGAACACGGCCTCGTCCTTCGGCACAAGGAGCGCAAGCGGCGGATTGTCCGGCGAGGCCTCCAGGCTGTAAAGATCCCGGAATGCCCAGTAGGGGAACTCGGCCCCCTCCGGCTTTTTCATATACTCCCCGGCGCGGCCGACGAACCAGCGGTAGGCCGTCAGGAAGATTTTTGCGCTCTCACCGTATTTTTTCTTCACATATTCTTCCTTCGAGAAACAGACGCCGTCCTCAAAAAGCACATCCAGAACCGTCTGCGTCTGGAGGGAATAGAGCTTTACTCCATCACATCCAATACCCATTCTTCTCTCAACTCCCATATGAGCCCGTATTTCAAATCGTTTCCAAGGAGAATCGTATCGTCGAACAGCCTGTCCCAGCTTGCGATAATCTCCCGCTTGATCTGGGGATAAAACTGGGACATGTAGGCCTTCACATCACTGACACGGTAGTCGGCAAGCAGTGTCCTGTGGCGTTCGGCGTCAGCCTCATTTGCAGGAATGTAGGAATAATCCATGATTTTTCCCCATTTGATGACGTTGACCGGCGTAATAAGCGCCTCATCCACCGACAGCTTTAAAATGACCGTCTCCGGGTCCGTCATGCGTACCGTTTCTCCGGAATAGGAAAGCCAGACCGGGTATTCCGCGTCAGCCGGCCGGTTTCCGGAACCCGGCATATGATCCACGAGCCAGTCGTAGGCCTCTAAAACAAGATACGCCTCATCCCCCAGATCCTTTAATATGTATTCCTTTTTCGCCGTGTACCTTCCGTCCTGACGCAGAAGCTTCCAGACGTTTTTATGCTGCTTCGTCCACATGATCCGTTTACCCATACCGTCCTCCTATGGCGTCATGCCCGTCTTTTTATAAAACTCCTCCAGGCTCCCGTATTTAAAGATCATTTTAAGCTCGCTTCCGATGCTCACCATCATGGTCTCGTCGGGCACTTCCTCCCTCGTAAACCAGCCGGCCTCGGAAAGCTCGTCCTCCTGGAGCTTTATGGAGTCGTCCCCGTCCAGCTCGGCGAAGAAGCCAATCATCTCCGTGTCGGAAAAGGCCCAGGGTTGGCTCTTATAGTAGCGGATGTTTTTAACCTTTAAGCCCACTTCTTCCATGACTTCCCGCCTCACAGTGTCTTCAAAGGTCTCCCCGATTTCCACGAAGCCGGCAATCAGCGCATAGCCGCGGTAGGGGTTATTGTTCACCCGGTATCTGGACATTAAAATCCTGTCGCCGTCGGTGATGGCGACGATGACGGCCGGGGAAATTTTCGGGTACTCGATCTGGCCGCAGAACGGGCAGACGACGGCGCGCTCCGTCTCGCTGTCCTTCGTCTCATGGCCGCAGCGGCCGCAGAATTTTCGGCTTTCCTTCCAGCGGTGGATCTGCGTCGCCGTGATCCCTGCAAAGGCCTGGTGCATGGGCTTCATCTTCCGGAAGGCCGAGGTTGGGCAGAGCTCATACTCCTCCCCCGCTTTTTTCTCCAGCAGGGAGGAGACATAAAAATACCGGAGCCCGTCAATGGAAAACAGGTAGTATGCCTGCTTTTTTAAGGCCTCCATCTCCTCCGGGAAATCCGAAAACCTGGGGATTTCGTGGTTTTCCTCTCCCTTTTTTCTCAAAAGTGTCTGATTGCTCTTTATGTACAGCACGTAGTCCTGATCCTGCGGAACCGGATGTCCGTAGGACAGGTCATACTGGTGCGGTGCGATGTCCTGAATCATGTCGCTTCTCTCCTTTCCGTCTTCTTTTATGATACGCCAGGCGGCGTATTTTGTCAAACGGAAGAGGCTTTAGAAAATCATTGACGAAAACCCTGATTTCCATTATAGTATAAAGGAGAGCCGCGGCTAGCCTGTGGTCTCTTTTTTATGCTTTTATACTTATGTGAAAGGAGCTTTCCCAATGACAACTGAAAACAAAATGGGCGTCATGCCGGTCAACCGGCTTCTTGTTTCCATGTCTGTGCCCATGATGCTTTCCATGCTGGTGCAGGCGCTCTACAACGTGGTGGACAGCATGTTTGTGGCCCAGATCAGTGAAAATGCGCTGACGGCCGTTTCCCTGGCCTTCCCGGCCCAGAACCTGATGATCGCCGTGGCCACCGGTACCGGTGTCGGCGTCAATGCCCTGCTCTCCAGATGCCTGGGCGAGAAAAATTTCGACCACGTCAACAAGACGGCCAACCACGCCCTGTTCCTGGCAATCTGCAACTTTATCGTTTTTGCCGTTCTGGGGCTTTTCTTCTCCAGGACATTTTTCCTTCTCCAGACGGATATTCCGGACATCGTAGAACACGGGACGTCTTATCTCATGATCTGTACGGTATTCTCCTTCGGCCTGTTTGGAGAAATCACATGTGAAAAGCTGCTTCAGTCCACGGGAAAGACCTTTTATTCCATGCTGACCCAGGGGCTCGGCGCCATTTTGAACATTATTTTTGACCCGATCCTGATTTTCGGCCTGTTCGGTTTCCCGAAAATGGGCGTAGCCGGCGCTGCGGCCGCCACGGTCTTCGGTCAGATCATGGCCTTTTTCCTGGGGATCTATTTTAACCACGCAAAGAACCATGAGATCAAGATCTCTTTCCGCGGCTTCAGGCCCCGGGGATTTGTCATCAAAAACATTTACGCCGTCGGCGTTCCGTCCATTATCATGGCCTCCATCGGAAGCGTCATGACCTTCGGAATGAATAAGATCCTGATCGCCTTTACGTCCACGGCATCGGCAGTATTCGGCGTTTACTTTAAGCTTCAGAGCTTCATCTTCATGCCGGTTTTCGGCCTCAACAACGGCATGGTGCCGATTGTGGCATACAACTACGGCGCCGCCAAGCCGGATCGCATTATTAAGACAATCAAGCTCAGCGTGATCTACGCCGTTTCCATCATGTTAATCGGCTTTGCCGTGTTCCAGCTTTTCCCGGACAGGCTGCTGGCGATTTTCAACGCCTCCGACAACATGCTGGAAATCGGAATCCCGGCTCTCAGAACCATCAGCTTCAGCTTCCTTCTGGCCGGCTTCTGCATCGTCTGCTCTTCCGTCTTCCAGGCCCTTGCCCACGGCATGCTAAGCCTCTGGATTTCCGTTCTGAGACAGCTTGTGGTGCTGCTTCCCGTGGCATTCATCCTTTCCAGGGTGGGCGGACTTTCGGTCATCTGGTTCGCGTTCCCGATTGCTGAGGTCTGCTCCGTTGTTATTTCATCACTGTTTCTGCGGTACGTCTATAAAAAAGAGATTCTGCCTCTGAAAGACCGCGTTCAGGGACAAAAATAAATCTCGTCATAGGAAAAGGGCACTGCCGTTTGTTTTCGCTGGCAGTGCCCTTTCTCTATGCCTTCTGAGAGCCGTCCCGTCTCTCCTGGCTTTTTTCCCGATTTTTCAGATATTCCAGAAATTCTTCGTCCTCCGACTCTCTCTGCTCTCTCGTAGGCGCAATCAGGAGGCCTAAAAATATGGCAGCGGCCGCAAGAAATACGCATACGATTCCCGCAGTCAGTATCCACGTCATAGAAGGGGCCTCCTTTCTGTTCCCGTTTTCTTTTATTCTGCCCGCCTGGACGCCGCTTTAAACATGCCGCTTATCAAGCCGCTCTTTCAGATAGAGAAGCGCCTGCACGATGATCAGGCCGTGATCCACCGCCAGGCCGCGGCAGTCCAGAAGCTCATAGCGCTCCTGGGGCAAAATCCCACAGGCGTCAAAGGTGACGGCTGCCTTTGCATACAGGGAAATTCCGTGGGCCTGGTTCTTTAAATCCAGCTCCCAGACTTCTCTCCCGTCTCCGCTCTCTGCCTTTGAAAGCCCGACTTCCATCCACAGGGCGTCGGCCGCATCGTCGCCGGCCCGGACTGCAAGCTCGCCTTCTGCCAAAGCCAGAAATGAGGTGGTGATGACGCGCCATCTCGGATCCCTGTCGTAAGCGCCCCATGTGCGAAGCTGCTGGAGCGGGAGTCCCTTCACGCCGGTTTCCTCCTCGAGCTCCCTTCTGGCGCCGGCCTCCAGGTCTTCCTTAAGCTCCACAAAGCCGCCGGGCAGCGCCCAGAAGCCGATGCTCGGATGGTTCCCCCGCCGGATTAAAAGGAGTTCCAGGGGCTGTCCCCAGCGCTCCAGCTTTCTTTTGCACCGCACCACTGCGATGTCCGTCGTATTGCTCGGGCAGTCGTATTTTTTCGGGTCATAGGCATCTAAAAATTCTTCCAGGCTCTGACCCGCCCGGTTTTTCTCCCCGGTGCCGTAAAACCGTTTCAGATCGTTTAAAAATGGCATCGTTCCCCTCCGTCTACCGTTTTTTCCTGAGCTTTGCCGCAAAAAAGCCCTCGTAAAGCCCGTCCGGCTTCACACAGAGCACGCCGTCCATGGCGGTCGGAAGGAACGGGATTCCCGGAAAGTCCTCCGGATGAAGGGGCACAAGCTCTGCCATTCCCGAGGACAGCGCCTTTTTCACGGCCGCCTCGTTTTCTGCCTCCAGCACAGAGCAGGTGGAATAGACCATCTCCCACCCCGGCTTTAACACTTCCAGGGCCTTTTTTAAAAGCTGCCCCTGGGATTTCGTGCATTTATTTAAGAAGTCCTTCGTAAAGCGGACCGGCGGCTTCCCCTCTTCCCAAAAAATCGTACCGCTTCCGCTGCACGGCGCATCCAGAAGAATCCGGTCGAAGGAAAAGAAGCTGTCGAGCCGCCGTGCGTCCTCCACCATCACGTAGACGCCAAAGGCGCCCTGCTTTTCTAAGTTGTACCGCAGCCTGTCTGCCCGGATCTTATCCCGCTCGCAGGCTGTGATCTGCGCCTTCCCGCCGGTCATCGCCGCCATCTGCGTCGTCTTTCCCCCGGGTGCCGCCGCCATGTCCAGGATGCTCTCGCCCTCTTTTGGAGAAAGAATCACCGGCGGCAGCATGGAGGACAGGCTCTGGAGATAGATCCAGCCGTTTTCGTACATGGGAAGCTTTCGGATTTCGCTTTCCCGCGCTGTCTCAAGAATCAGCGCATCTTCCATCCATTCCGCTCTCCGGTATGCGATTCCGGCATCTGAAAGCACCGCCTCCACCGCTTCCCTGTCTGTTTTCAGACGGTTGACCCGGAGCGTTGTGGGGCGTCTTTTCCTGTAACCGTTAAGAATTTCCCCGGCCGTCTCCTCTCCATACTGTTTATCTAAAAGTCCGTATAAATATTCCGGTATTCCTCGTTCCATTTTTCTGCCAGCCTTTCTTCGGCCGCATACAGGCCGCTTCCACGATTATAGCAACCGCGCATGGAAAAAGTCAATCATAAAAAGCCGGTGCCCCGTCATCCGAAGATACACTGGGCACCGGTACCTGTGCTGCCGTCTTTCTTTCCGCCCTACCAATGATTATAGGTAAGGATTTCCTCAAGGGCTTTCCGCGTCTTTTTCCTCGGGGCGCCGTTTCCTGCCGGGTAGCCCACCGTTATAATCAGGCGGACAGGGCGCTCCTTCGGGATCCCGAAGGCCTTGTGGAGTTTTTCCTGGTTCATGGTGCCGATCATGCAGGTTCCAAGACCCATGGACGACGCCTCCAGGCAGAGAGCCATGGCAGCCATGCCGATGTCCATCTGCGCGAAATGCTGGGAGCCGTAGTGCTCACCGACGCCAGGCTTTAAGTGGGCCTCATCCTCACAGATCAGGATGAACGCCGGCACCTTGTCTCCCCAGGGGCAGCCGGTCAGGCCGTTGTCGTCGAAGGCCTCCACGACCTTGCTGTGAGCCTCCGGCTCGTCGACGATGATGAAACGCCACGGCTGTGCATTGCAGCCGCTCGGGCTTAACCGCGCCACGTCCACAAGGTGTGCCAGGATCTCGCGGGAAACCGGCTTGTCACTGTACACCCGGCAGCTTTCCCGGATGTTCTGAAGCTCTTCAAATTTCATGGTTTTCTCCTCTTTTCTGCTGCCCTGCCGTCCATATCAGCGTGCAGGGACAATGATTCATATAGGGACATTGTACCATTGCCGCCCGGAATTCTCAATGATTTTTCTCTTGACTTACAGTGTGCTCTAAGGAGTAAAATAAAGATCAGAAACAGTATGTCTGTACCCTGGAAAGGAGAATAAAAAATGGCAGAACAAAAACCCATGCCGGGAACCGGCGGAGAGCATTATATCCCCTTTGAGGAGCGCACCGGAGGTGAATCCGCCGTATATTTTACGAGGGATCTCTCCGCAGAGGGCCTTCAGAAAATTTTTGACCGCGTGAAGGAGTCCATGACAGGAAAAATTGCCGTAAAGCTTCACACAGGAGAGCCGCACGGGCCCAACATCATCCCGCGGCCCTGGGTCGAATCCCTGATGAAAAACAGCCTGCCGGACGCCTCCATCGTCGAGACAAACACGTATTACGAAGGCGGCCGCTACACCACCGAGCAGCACCTTGAAACTTTAAAGGTCAACGGCTGGACCTTCTGCCCTGTGGATATTATGGATGCAGAGGGAACAGTGGCGCTCCCTGTAAAGGGCGGCAAATGGTTTACGGAGATGGAAATGGGAAAAACGATTCTCGACTATGATTCCATGTTCGTACTGACCCATTTTAAAGGCCATGCTCAGGGCGGCTTCGGCGGCTCTGCCAAAAATATCGGCATCGGCTGCGCCGACGGCCGTATCGGAAAGGCCATGATCCATACGACACCCGGCTCCGACAACATGTGGGACATCGCACGCGAGGAATTCATGGAGCGCATGATGGAGTCTGCAAAGGCCGTCACCGACCATTTCGGCGAACACATCACCTTTGTCAACGTCCTGCGGAACATGTCCGTCTCCTGCGACTGTGAGGGCACGGCAGCCATGCCTGTGGTGACGCCTAACATCGGCATCCTGGCCTCCCGCGATATCCTGGCCGTCGACCAGGCCTCCGTCGATCTCGTGTACGCTCTCAAGAAGGACGATCACAAGGCGCTCGTGGAACGGATTGAAAGCCGCCATGGCCTGCGCCAGCTCACCTACATGAAAGAGCTTGGTATGGGCTGTGACAGGTACCGCCTCATCGACATCGACCATCAGGATGCGGAAATTTCCCCGGCAGAAGCCGTAAAGGATGTGGTACCGTTTACGGGTGTATAAATTTCGGCGCAGGAACATGATTTATTCGGTTTCCCGCACCTGCAAAAGGACGGAGGCCGTCCCCCTTCCGGGAACAGCCTCCGTCCTCTTCTTATTTATCCTTCAATGGAAATAAATTTCTTCTCCGGAACCTCCGGCTTCTCCACCTTCTTCGGGATTGTCAGCCTTAAGATGCCGTGTTTAAATTCGCCCTTGATGTCCTCATGGGTCAGCTCTTCGCCCACATAGAAGCTGCGCTCGCAGGCACCTGCGAACCGCTCCCTGCGGATGTATTTGCCTGTCTTCTTCTCCTGCTCATCTTTGTCAACACCTTTGGCGGCGCTGATGGTGAGGCAGCCGTTTTCAAGGGAAACCTTCACTTCGTCCTTGGAGAATCCCGGAAGATCCATTTCCAGCTCATAGCTGTCTTCCGTCTCCCTGATATCCGTCTTCATCAGGTTCTTCCCATGGCGTCCGTACAGCTTTTTCTCCATTTTTTTCATATCCCTGTCATCAAAAAACGGGAAGTCGTTCATAAAATCATCAAATAAGTTATCACCAAAAATGCTGGGCATCAACATAAGTCATTCCTCCATATTTTTCTTTTTCTCCCGGCCCGTCCGGGGCCGGGGCGTCATGTTTTGTTCCAAATCCAAATGTTATCCTTCAATGGAAATATATTTCTTTTCTTCCACTGCCGGTTTTTCTTCTTTTCTCGGGATCATGAGGGCCAGCGTGCCGTTTTCAAATTTCGCCTTGATGTCGGTCTCCGTCACCTGGTCGCCCACGTAAAAGCTTCTGGTGCAGGAACCGCTGTACCGCTCCCTGCGGATATATCTGCCCTGGCTGTCCTTTTCGTCCCGGTTCGTATTGGACGAAGCCGTGACCGTCAGGTAGCCGTCCTTTAACTCTGCCTTCACATCTTCTTTCCGCACACCAGGCAGGTTCATGGTAATCTCATATCCGCCGTCCGTGTCCTTGATGTCTGTCCGCATCAAATCTGTACTTGTTCCTTTATAACTATCGAAAGGATTTCCGAAAAAGTCATCCAGCAAACTCTCTCCAAAAATACTAGGCATCAACATAAGTCATCTCTCCTTTTCTTTCACTATGTCTTTCCATGATTTTCGGAACCGGAGGAGAAACCTGCGGGATCAATTTCCTGCTTTCTGATCTCTCTTCCTTTGTTCTGCATGTACTATAACACATATTATTAGCACTGTCAATAGTTGAGTGCTAATTTATTTGTGAAAAAAGTGTGAAGTCCCGCGCTTTCCTGGTTTTACGGGCTTCACACTTTTCGATAGTTCTTATTTTACTCCGCCAATGTGACTTTGTATGGGGCGGCGATCAATGGTTCGTCTGTGACGGAAATATCATCGTAGTACACGTACAGCATATCTCCTATTTCAAAATCCAGAACCTGCTCTTCCAATTCTTCATTTAGTTGAATGGTAACTCCGCGGCCTTCTTCCACCTCATCAATGTCTTCTGTTAAACTGACCCACATCGTCTTTTCTATACGGCTCCAGCCTCCAAACAGCCCTGTCAGGCACTTTTTGCCGTCTAAGGACTCATCCCCCGCAGCCGAAAGCGGCTCACTGCTCTTGGAAGCAGGCGCGGCCGTGTGTTCTGTTTCCGGATTATTCGCAGCCAGCCCATCCGCCTGTGAACAGCCGATACATGCCGCAAAAATCAGCAGGCTTGCCGATAAGGTCAAGAATACTTTTCGCATAGGGATCCCTCCATATATATTTTTTAATCTCCGGAATGTGGATAAACAGCTTTTTCTCTTCATTCCCAGATGCCCACGCTCCCTACACATGCAGATCCCTGTAATAATACTCCAGATCCCTGTCCGTAATTTCACGGATCACCCGGCAGGGGTTGCCGACCGCAACGCAGTCGGCAGGAATGTCGCGCGTGACGACACTCCCCGCGCCAATGACGGAGTTGGCTCCGATCCGGACGCCTGGCAGGATGACGGCATTGCCGCCGATCCAGACGTTGTCTTCAATGATAACCTCAAACGAATACATCTCCCCGTTGGGGCGCAGCTTATGGTGAACCGGGTGGCCGGTGGCCGTAATCATGACATTGGGGCCGATCAGGACGCCGCTTCCGATTGTAATCTTATAGTCATCCACAAGCGTCAGATTGGAATTGATATAGGTTTTTGCGCCGATGGTGACGGTCTTTCCGAACGCACATGTGAGCGGCGGCTCAATCCAGACGCCTTCCCCTACCTTTCCGAAAATCTCCGGAAGCATCGCATTCCGCCTCTCGCATTCTGACGGATGAATGTGGTTAAAGTCAAAGCAAAGCCCGCGCGCCTTCTTCTGTGCCTCCAGCGCCTCTTTCGTATCTGTCCAGAGAAGCCCCTTCGCTTTTCTCTCTTCCATTGTCATAGCCGAATTTCCTCCCATTTTCTGATATCTGTCCTGATTGTTCCATGGCCGCAGCATGGGCGCTAAACCGCTTAAATATGAATCTGGAATTCCCCAAAGTCAAACACACCGCTCCCCTGCTTTAACTTCCCGGCCTCCGAAAGCTCACGAAAGGCCCTGAGCACCTGCCCTGCCATCGCCGGCGAAACGTCCATGCTGTGATGTCCGGGCAGAATCTGGCTGACTGAAAGGCCGCTTATCTTCTTTACCGACTCATAAAACAACTGCGGATCCGTAGTCGGATAAAACGCATCCAGGCATCCCCTGTAAATCAGGTCGCCGGAAAACAGGTATCCCCGCTCCGTGTCATAGAAACAGCAGTGCCCCGGAGAATGCCCCGGGGTATGAATCACTGAAAGTCTGCGGTTTCCAAGGTCGAACTGGCTGCCGTCAGAAAAGACAGTCCTCGGCGTTCCCTGAAAAATCTGGTAGCTTTCCAGCTCAAAGTCCTCCGGAAACTCGCATGGCCTGCAAGTCAGATTCTGTTTTACCGCCTTAAGAGGCAGGGGAAAATGACCGGAAAGCCATTCCTTTTCCGCCTCGTGGACGGCAATGTCCTCAAAATATCTGTGCCCGCCGATGTGATCCCAGTGGACATGGGTCGTAACCGCCGTGACCGGCAAGGCCGTCAGCCGGTCGACCTCTGCTTTTATGTTGGAAACGCCAAGCCCCGTGTCGATGAGGACGGCCCGTTCGCTCCCGCAAACGAGGTAGCAGTGGGTCTCCTCCCAGTGCCCGTACTCGCTGACCGCATACGTGCCGTTGTCAATCTGTTCGATAGTGAACCAGTTTTTCATACAGGCAGATACCCCCTTTTTCATGGAACCGCTCTCACCCTGGCGTCCCCACCTCAATCAAATTTCCGTCCGGGTCATAAAACCGCAGGGTCTTTTTCCCGCCGGGGAGCTCATGCAGAGGGCTCTCATACCGGATCCCGCCGTATCTTTCCAGCCGTTCGGCAAAACCCTCAAGATCCCGCTCTTCAAAATAAAGCTCAAACGCATGATTTTTTGCCGTCGGCTCCTTTCCCGTAAACTCCTTCCAGGAAGACGCCTCCTGAAGGACAAGCCCTTCCGTGAGAATCACATTTCCGTCGCCGTCGCGCACCGTTTCCAGCCCGAACAACTCCCTGTAAAAGCTTCTGGAACGCTCCAGGTCCCTGACAACAATCAAAATATTTTTAAGCCGCAACTTCACCGCTCCCTTCTGTCTTCCGTCATGTCATAACCGCTTTAAATATTTCTCCGGCACCTTTCCGGTGAGCCAAACGCCGTTGACCGACCGGAAAAACACATATCCGTCCTTTGCCATCCGGCCGCTCTCCACGAGGAAAACCACCGGCTTCCCATGGCGGCTCCCAACGGTTTTTGCCGTCTCCGGATCGCCGGAAAGATGCACATAGAGCCGGCTTTTAGGGAGCAGTCCCTTCTTTTCGATGGAAGAGACAAATTTCTCCCCCGTCCCATGATAGAGGAACTCCGGCGGTTCTTCCCGTTTCAGTTCCACGTCCACCTCAATGGAGTGCCCCTGGTTTGCCCGGATTTTCGTCTTGTCCTCATTAAAGGAATACCGCATCTTCTTATCCGTGCGGACAATTTCCTCGAGGATCTCCATGCTTATGGGCCGCGTCTTCCGGATCCCCTCCAGAAGTTCGTCCACCTTTGCCCATCCATGCCCGTCTAAAGCAATGCCTGCGGCCTCCGGCTTATGGCGCAGAATCAGGCTTAAAAACCGGCTCAACTCCGTAAGCTCCTTCTCCCCTGGAAAAAGTTCGATCCGCTCCACGCTCCATGCACCGGCCTCCAGATGAAGAACTGCCATGGTGACCGGAAGGGAAAACCGCCGTTTCCCGCAGCTTCCCGGATTCAGCCACAGTCTCCCGTCCCGCTCTATCTTAGCATATTTATGGGAATGGCCGAAAATCACGATCTGGCATTCGGAAAGCTCCCGCGGAAGATCCTCGATGTCATGCACTAGAAAAAAACGGAAGCCGCCCAGGTCAAAGCTCTGGCTCTCCGGCAGGAAGTCCATGAATTCCCTGTCGTTGTTCCCTCTTACCGCATAAAACTCTGCTCCCGGCTTCCTGCATGCCGAAACCTGTTCCCAGATCTCCTTCGTACAGAAATCTCCTGCATGGATCACCGCATCGCATTCGCCAATCCGCCGCGCCGCCTCCGGCCTCAGAAGGCCGTGGGTGTCAGACAGGACTGCAATCTTCATCGCTTACACCTCCATTCCAAAAAAGAGCGCACGGTCACATGGTTTTCAGCCGCTCTCTGACATGTTCGTTCTCCTCTGTCTCTTTAAGCTTCTGAAGGGCCGCCTTTATCCCTTCCGTTTCCTGCCATCCGGCGCCCTTCCAGTCCTCTAAGACATTGAGCGCCATGTTCCGGTTATTGATCACCGGGGACAGCAGGGCGGTTCTCACAAGCGTCTCTCCCTCGCCCGGCCATCTTCTGAGAAACTGGACGCAGTAACCCAGCATGTTGTACCGCGGTTCATTCACCGCAAAAGACCAGTCGGCCGGGCCGGTTCCGAGGGATTCCGGGAGCTCCCGCTCACAGATTTCTATGGCCCTGCTCCGAAGCTCCCTGTCTTCTGCCTCAAAAATCAGGAAAAGATCCACGTTCCTTTTTGGAAAATCCCTGTCGAGAGAGGCCAAAAGCGCCTCCTCATACTTCATGCCCAGCTTTTTTGCCAGGGCAAAGCCGCCAAGCCCTTCTTTCATGGCTCTCCCCAGCTCTCTCCGGCATTCCTCCGACTGAAGCAGCTTCTCCGCCTCCTGCCTGGCCTCCGTCCAGCCCATCTCATCGGCCTTGTCACGAACGGCTTCTACCGTCTCGTAATCCGAATACAGGAGTGCCCGTCTTCTTCCATGACCGAGGAAAGAAAGCAAGAGCCCCTGGGGATCCTCTAATTTTTCCGAGGAAATCCCGGGCAGCGGCCCCTCATCAAAAAGCGCCTGCAAAAGGCCGCCGGCTGCCTCAAATTCCCCGTCGGAAAGCAGCTCTTTCCGAAGCCGCTCCGAGAGCCCGCCCTTCACGGCGCAGGGAACGGCAGAATACGAGGGAAGAACCTCATTTCTCCAGCCCTCAAAAAACAGCCAGTCCCGCATTTCCTGATTTTCCGGCACCAACGCCTCGACCGCATGGATCCTGCCCCATCCGCGCACCTTTTTCGCCATGCCGAACAGCTCTTTTCCGGCATCCTCCCATGCCCTCGCTATGAAGACACAAAACAGCGTAAATTCTTCTGAGAGTGCCAGCGTCCGTACATGCTCCCGCCAGCTTCCCCTCGTCCCTGCAAAAAGTTCCAGCACCGATAAGGCATATTTCACAGCCCCTTTTTTCCCGCTTTCCGTCAGGACACGTTCTGCAAAACGAAAAACACGTTCTGCCGAAAGCTCCTGCCGGTTCGCAATGATCCAATCCTGAAGCCCGTCAATGCAGGAAAGCATCCCGTCCTGCTCATCAAAAAGGCCTTCCAGCTTCTCCAAAAGCGTCTCAAAAGAGCCGCCCTCCGATGCTTCCTTCGTTATCTCTTTCAAATGTTCCAGAAGCCCTTCTGCGCCCTGGCCCATGGAATGATACAAAAGGATCCCGTCCATGGCTCCGTCCGCAAACCGGATCCGGTTGGATGCAGGCGGCCCGCCCAGGGAAAAATCAGCAGGGAGCACCCCGTCTTCCCCTGCTGCTTTTAAAATCCGTCTGTAAATAGAGTCCATATATGATACCGCCTTTCTCACACTTTCATACGCCAGCCCCGCAGTCATGCGTTTTCTGCGGGAAGATACGCCGTCTCGATATGCGGCTTCCCGTACTCATAGCCAATGCTCTGATACAAATGGTTGGAAATCGGGTTTGTCCTGTCCACATACAGGTAGGCCAGCTTTCCCTGCTTTAAAATATCTTCCGTAAGCGCCGTAACCGTCTGTCTGGCAAACCCCTTTCCCCGGTATTCCCGGCGGGTAAATACATGGGAAATGCCGCAGAGCAGATCCGTTTCCCGCACTTTCCTCGCCATCGACACAATCTTCCCATCCATACGCACAACGGCAAAATCCCGGATTTGTGCCAGAACCTCCGCTGTCCGCTCCTGGAAATCCGTCTGCTGCGTGCCGGCCTCCTCCGAGAACTGCCCCATCAGTTCCGCAAGTTCCTCTGCCTCTTCTTCAAATGCCGCAGCCACAAGGCTGGTGTCCGCAGGCCTTGCCGACGTACATTTCATCATGTCCGTGGTATGTGACAATACATGCGTCCCCCCTGCCAGCGCTTCATAGCATTGGAAAAAAGCCTCCGTCGTTTCCGCGTCCGAAAGCACGCTGCCAAAGGTGAGCCCGTGTTCCTTAAGCCCTGCCGCAAGCTCGCCGCATAAGGTTCTGTCCCCGTATAGAACCATCGGGAAGATCCGATAGCGAATCGCCAGAAGACAAAGCTCCCCCTCTGCCGCCTTCACTGCGAACCCCTGGGACGAATCCTTCAGGTTTTCCGCATTGCTGACGAAAAAGACGGTTTCCAGGGGATTCTCTTTTAAAATACCGCGGTTGTCATTGAAAAACTGGTTTCCGTTTTCATAAATCCGAAACATGACGGCCTCCCTTCCTGTTCTGCTAATTGATAGAAATTATAATATAAATCTCCGGATATTTCTATTATTTTTGCGTAATATCCGCAAAAGTTTTGTTTATGGGGCAGGCATAACGCGTCAAAGTTGTACGCCTGCATTATTTTTTCTTGTGTTCTTTTATGGGATATGCTAAAATAAATACAAATATATAAAGTTGTTTTTATTCGTACATGAGGTGATGGGATGCCAAAGGTAGCTTATTCTGAAAAGGACAGGGAGCGGATCCGGACAGAGCTCATTGCTGTCGGGCTCGAATTGATGGCAAAACAGGGCGTACAGCATACAACCGTAGAGCAGATATATAAAAAGGTTGGTATTTCACGAACCTTCTTCTATTCTTTTTTCTCAACGAAAGAAGACCTGGTGGTTGAAGCGCTGTACTGGCAGCAGCCTAAAATTATCGAGTATATCAAAAAGCTGATGGCGGATCCTGCGCTTAGCTGGCGCGACGCCGTGAAACAATTTCTTTATGCCTGCTGTTACGGAGAACGGAACGGGATTGCTGTTTTGACAATAGAAGAACAGCAGATTATTTTTAAGCGCCTGTCAAAGGAAAGTTACCAGATTTTCCGCCGCAGGCAGCTTCAGCTTTTCGGAGAAATTTTAGAAAACTTCGGGATCCGGACAGATGAACGCCGGATCGGGCTGTTTACAAATTTAAGCCTTGCTACGATAGTGGTACGCAGGGCTCTCCCCGACACGCTTCCGTTTCTTGTCCCTGAAGCGGCTGACGAAACCGTAGATTTCCAGATTGCCGCGATTGTGGATGCCCTGGAAAAGCTAAAGATGGCTTCTGACTCTCTTCAAAAATAAATCTTCAGGAGGAAAAAAGATGGGGTTTTTCAGCAAATTGTTTAAAGGACCGGAAATTGATATGGAAAAGAGCCGCGCAAATGCAAAGAAAATGCGGGCGCTGTTTAACCATGTCGTCACAGACGGTGACGATTACAGGCTGATCTTCGGATATACCGAGGACGTGAGCCGCTTCAATTACGGCTTTGTCCATGGCAGCAAAACAAAAATCGGAAATCTGATTGTCGGCTGGAACGAAGCCAGCCAGACGATTGTGGCAGTTCCCACGGTTCCTGACCTTTCCGGCTGCGGTGATCCGACGTACTACCGCCGCTCCGAAATTTTGAAAGCCTACCGAAACAAGTACCCTACGGACGCATTTATCATTTATCCCGACAAGAAAGGGTATATCGGCATCAATGCCTATGACTGGCTGGAGGATGAAAAGCTGTATGTCTACGTGTCGCAGGATGAGGAACTGGCGGCATTTACTGACTTCTTTATGAACCAATTTGCAAAAAAGTGAGGGAAAGGAAGCCGCAGGCCCGCCAGCAAAAAGCTGGCCCCGCCTGCGGCATTCTTCTTCCTACGCCTCGTCAATGGCCTTTCCAATGTCATGGCGCATATATTTATTCTCGAAATTCACCCACTCGGCTGCCTTATAGGCATTCTCCCTGGCCTCCTTGAGGGTCGCCCCGTTGGCCGTCACGCCGAGCACGCGGCCGCCGTTCGTGACAATCTGCCCGTTCTCATCGAACTTCGTCCCGGAATGGAACACATAATATCCGTCCAGCCCCTTAAACTTTTCAAGGCCGGAAATCGGATAGCCCTTCTTATACTCCACCGGATAGCCGTCAGACGCCAGGATGACGCAGACCGTTGCCCTGTCGTTGTCAAATTTTAAGTCAACCTGATCCAGGGTGCCGTCGATGCACGCCTCAAACACCTCGATGATGTCGTTTTCCAGCCGCGGAAGCACCACCTGCGCCTCCGGGTCGCCGAACCTGGCGTTGTACTCGAGAACCTTCGGCCCGTCCTCTGTGAGCATCAGCCCGAAGAAAATGATGCCTTTAAACGGCCTTCCTTCTGCCTTCATGGCGTCCACCGTCGGCTGATAAATATACTTTTTGCAGAACTCGTCCACCTCTTTTGTGTAGAACGGGCTGGGAGAGAAATTTCCCATTCCGCCGGTGTTGAGGCCCTCATCGCCGTCCTTGGCCCGCTTATGATCCTGGGCCGAGCTCATGATCTTTACTATGTTCCCGTCCACAAACGAAAGCACCGACACCTCGCGGCCCGTCATAAATTCCTCGATGACGATCTCATTTCCGGCATCTCCGAACTTTTTATCCGTCATCAGGGTCTTCACGCCCTCGACGGCTTCCTCCCGCGTTTCACAGATCAAAACGCCCTTTCCGAGCGCCAGGCCGTCGGCCTTTAATACGATGGGCATTTTTGCCGTCTTAAGATACGAAATGGCAGCCTCCGGATCCGTAAACGTCTCGTATGCCGCCGTCGGGATCCCGTACTTCTTCATGAGGTTTTTGGAAAAGGCCTTGGAACCCTCCAAAATGGCCGCATTCTTCCTGGGGCCGAACACCCGGAGCCCTGCCTCCTCAAATTTATCTACCACACCGCCCACTAACGGGTCATCCATACCGATGACCGTCAGGTCGATCTCCTTTTCCTTTGCAAATTCCACAAGCCGGTCAAACTCCATGGCACCGATGGGCACGCACTCGGCCACCTCAGAAATCCCGGCGTTTCCCGGAGCACAGTAAATCTTCTCCACGCGGTCACTCTGTGCAATCTTCCATGCAATCGCATGCTCTCTTCCGCCGCTTCCAACAATCAGAACTTTCATGTTCGCCCTCCTCGCGTATTTCCCGTCAAAAATCTTCACCAAATAACAGACGGCCGCCGGTACCCGGCAGCCGCCCGCAAAAGCGTTTGTCTTGCTTTCCGAAATCTGCCGCAGCAGTCTTTTAAATCATTCCATTTGCAATCATGTGGATCGCCTTCGGGAGAATCTGCCACTCCGCCTCCTCCATGACACGCTTCTGGAGGATTTCCGGCGTATCGCCTTCCTTTACTTCCACGGCCTTCTGAAGAAGAATCGGACCGGAATCCATCCCCTCGTCCACAACATGCACCGTAGCCCCCGTCACCTTTACGCCGCGCGAAAGCGCCGCCTCGTGAACCTTAAGCCCGTAATATCCGACACCGCAGAACGACGGGATCAGTGACGGATGGACATTGATAATCCTGTTTCTGAATTTCTCAATCATCATGGGCGGGATCTTCACAAGGAAGCCGGCCAAAACAATGAGATCCGGCCTGCATTCCTCCACCCTGGAAAGCAGCGCCTCATTGAAGGCCTCCCGGTCAGAAAAGTCCTTCGGGGACACACACTCCGCCGCAATCCCGTGGTTTTTCGCACGTTCCAATGCATAGGCGCCGGGATTGTTGCTGATAACCTTGACGACCTCGGCATTTGTGACCGCGCCGTGATCCATGGCGTCTAAAATCGCCTGGAGATTCGTGCCGCCGCCGGAAACCAGGACACAGACTCTTAGCATAAGGTCACTCCCTTTTCGCCTTCCTTTACGGAACCGATCACATACGGCGTCTCACCGGCCGCCTTCATGGCCTCCATGGCCTTATGAGCGTCTTTCTCATCTACTGCTACGATCATGCCGATACCCATGTTGAAGGTATTGTACATGACCTTCTCCTCGATCTCGCCCTTTTTCTGCATCATGGCGAAAATCGGCGGAACGGGATAGCTGTCCTTTTTAATCTCGGCGCAGACGCCGTCCTTTAACATCCGCGGCACGTTCTCATAAAAACCGCCGCCTGTGATATGGCTGCACGCATGGATGCGGACGCCGGCTTCCTTCACGGCCTTAAGCGCCTTCACATAGATCTTTGTCGGCGCAAGGAGCGTCTCGCCCAGGGTCTTTCCAAGCTCGTCGTAATACGTATTTAAGCCTTCCTTCGTAAGCTCCTTCTCAAACACCTTCCGCACAAGGGAGAAGCCGTTGGAATGGACGCCGGAGGAAGCCATGCCGATCAGCACGTCGCCGGCCTTTAATTCCTTGCCGTCCACCATGTCCTTCTCGTCCACGACGCCGACAGAAAAGCCAGCCAGGTCATACTCATCCTCGGGATAGAAGCCCGGCATCTCTGCCGTCTCGCCGCCGATTAAAGCAGAACCGGCCTGCTTGCAGCCCTCGGCCACACCGGACACGATGGCAGCAATCTTTTCCGGAACCTGCTTTCCGCAGGCAATGTAATCCAGGAAAAACAGCGGCTCGCCGCCGGCACATGCCACATCGTTGACGCACATGGCGACGCAGTCGATGCCGACCGTATCATGCTTATCCATTAAAAATGCAAGCTTTAACTTTGTTCCGACTCCGTCCGTTCCGGATAACAGGACGGGATGTTCCATACCTTTAAAGGCCGCTGCGGAAAATGCGCCGGAAAACCCGCCGATCCCGCCGAGCACCTCGGGGCGCATGGTGCCCTTCACATGCTGTTTCATAAGCTCTACTGATTTGTAGCCAGCCTCAATATCAACTCCGGCATTCTTGTAATCCATATGTACCTCCAAACATCTTCCATGGTTTCACCGGGCAGACGGCCCGGCAGGCTCAAAAACTTGAAATCCGGCAGATTATTTCTTCATCCCCGCCAGATATTCTTTATAACCGATCTGGTCTAACTTCTCAGCCTTTCCGGCCACCTCATTCTTTAACTTCTCCGAATAAGCCTTCAGCCTGGAAAGAAGCGCCTCGTCGGACGTGGCCAGGATTTTGGCCGCCAGGATGCCGGCGTTCTTCCCGCCGTTGATGGCCACCGTCGCCACCGGGATTCCCGAAGGCATCTGTACTATCGAATAGAGAGAATCCACGCCGCCGAGATCCGACGTCTTCATCGGGATCCCAATGACGGGCATCGGGAAAATCGCCGCGCACATGCCGGGAAGATGGGCCGCCTTTCCGGCTCCGGCAATGATTACCTTGATTCCCTTCCCCTCAGCCGCCTTCGCGTACTCGTAAAAAATGTCCGGTTCCCTGTGGGCGGAAATGATCGTCATCTCAAAGTCGATTCCGAGCTCCTCTAACATATCGGCAGCCTGTGCCATGATGGGCATATCGGAGTCGCTTCCCATTACAATCCCAACTTTTGCCATTTTTTTCTCTCCTTTTCATCTGATGGTTATTGATAAGTTATACTAATATATTGGATTGAAATAAATATCATCTCTTATGAATCATAATACTAGTTTTTTACCGCCGCGTCAAGAGGAAATGGGGAAATCTAAATGGAAAGTTAAAAGATGCCATTCCATAGATGCCGGCAGCGGCACTGGCAGCCACATGGCTGACCAGTACAGCAGCCCAAATCCCATTTAGGCCCAGGCCCATACAGGAAAGCAAATAAGCAAGGGGCATCCGAACCAATATATAATAGAAAATCATCAGGAACATACTTTTTGAAGGTTTTCCCAAACCATTGAGGGCGCCTAAAAAACAATTTGTGACTGTGTTAAGAACATACCCAACACTGACAATCATAAAATATGTTCCGACAATACCTGCAACATCACTGCTTTTAACAAACAGGCCGGAAAGCTGTTTTGAAAAGCCTACGATCAAAAAAGAAAGGAGTGCGAGCAGGCCGCAGCCATATCCCAGTGCACATTTCAGATAGTCTTTTGCCCGGTCATATCGTCCGCCGCCGATACACTGCCCGATGATGGCAGTCAAAACCATATTCAAAGCCATCGCCGGGTAGAAAAGAATGGTTTCCAGTTTTCCTGTCACTCCATAAGCCGCGATTGCTGTGACGCTGTATGTACTGACAAGCGCCGTGAGGAACGTCGTACTGATTGCCGGAATACTCTGCTGAATGACAGAGGGAATTGCCTTTTGAACCAGCGGCCATACTTCCTTCTTATCAAACGCAGAGATTTTAAACTTGAACAGCTTTTTCTTTTTCAGATAAATCAGCATAAACAGCAGACAGATCGCCTGAGAAAGCAATGTGGCAATCGCGGCACCGTGAAATCCGATAAAATGGATAAAAATCGGATCTAGGACTGCATTCAAAATCGTTGATACCAGCATTGCTGCTGCCTGAAACATGGAATTGCCAAAGCTCCGTAAAACGGCGGTGAAGTAGAGATAGAGATAAACCGCAAAATACCCGAGAACATATATCGCCAGATAGCCGTATGCCATATCATAAGTTTCTTCCGGCGTGTTCAGAGCTTTCAAAATTCCCGGGAGAAAAATCTCAAGCAGAGCGGTGACGAGAAGTGAAAACACCACTGCGGCGCAGAACGATGTGGCAATCAAACCTTCTGTTTTTATCCTGTCCTTTGCGCCAATCACCTGGGAGAGCAAAATGGATACGCCATTCGTTGCACCCATCGCAACGGAAGTTAAAAGCAGAATGACAGGGGTGGAGTTTGTCAAAGCGGCGTAGGCTGTCTCACCAAGCAGATTTCCGATCCACAGGCTGTCTACAAGGTTATACATCATGTTAAGAAACATGGCGGCCATCATCGGGAGCGCCATTGCCATAAGGCAGCGCTTTGTATTTCCGCCAATGAAATCAATTTTTGTTGGCATTGTAAAACTTCCTTTCTTATTTGAATGAACATCATTCATTTTCTTGGGCTTTGAAAATCCCCCGACACAAAGCGGGAGATTTTTCAAAGATGCAGTGCAAATATGAGAAACTCTCGAATCCGTTTTGACTTATCTTCCTGCGTCAAATCGTCTGCCAGCAGGATGCCAAGCTGTCCATACACACAAAACATAGCGGCGGCCTGCAAATCGTCAAACTGGAGCTCGCCTTTCTGCCTGGCCCGATACAACAGTTTCTCCACAAGGGGAACCAGCTTCTCGCATACTTTGAGAGATAACTGATCGTGAAATTTTTTATTCGCCGCTCCGTGAAAGACAGAATAATATTTTGTGTCCCGCTCTTCCACCGTGGCAGGCATATCTTCAATAATCTGCCGCAGGGTCTTATGCCCGTCTTTTTCAGAGCTGACAAACTGCTCCACCAGGACGTCGGCGTATTGTTCAACCGCACTGTCAAACAGAGCCTCTTTCGACGGAAAATAACGATAGCACAGGCCTTGTGCCACACCGATTGCTTTTGCTATGTCTGTAATCGAGGTTTTTTCATATCCTTTTTCCCCGAACAGCTTAAGAGCGGTATCTAAAATCTCCTGTCTGCGTACTTCCGGTTCCTTTGTAACCCGCATAATCTGAACCTCCTTTCTACCAATTAGTATAGCACGCTTTTCTGAAAAGTCAATGAATAAAATTCATTCATTTTTGCTGTTAGCGGCATTATTTTGAATAAGCCAAGGCCACCGGCTGAACCGGTGGCCCTGGCAGCAATATCGTTTTAAATCAATCTGTCCAATTCTTCATTGAGCTCCAGAACCCCAGGAAGCACAAACCGCCCGTCCACAATCACGGGAATTTTCTTTCCGTCCGGAAGGACGGCGTCAATCCGGCCGATCTCTTTATAAGGAACCGTAATATCCGTATGGACGCCGAAATACGCCTTTGACGGGTCTTCCTTCCTTAAAATCGACACCTCGTTGTCCCTCGCCGTCATCTCTTTCCCGTCCGGGTTATACATGGGGCTGTCCTCCGACCAGCTGTAACACGTATCGCCCACGGCAAAGTGCGGCCCCATCTTCTCCACAATCAGGATCGGCAGCCGATCCAAAATCCCGAACTGCTCCGCCATGGCATAGGCCGCCGTGTTGGTTCCGATGGCAAATTCCCCCATGGGCAGGCTCTCGTGGCCGTTCATGATCTCCTGGATCACAAGCGTCCTTCCGGCCTCCGCTGCCGCAGCCTTTTCTTCCTCCGATGCCGTCTCTGGCAGTTCTGCAAGGAAATTATCGCAGGAAACAGACGTCACGCGGCCGTCCGCAAACCGGAGCTTTAAATTCTTAAACTGGATTTCGCCGATGTACACGGTGCCTACGTTTAAAAGCCCCTCTGTTCCGGAAAGCTTCGGCGACGTAAACACCTCGCCGAGAGGGATGTTCACATCATCCACGCAGTTTTCAAACCGCGTCTCCTTTTCCGGATCAGAAACCGGCGCCAGAGCGACCCGAAGGTCGGTGCCGTTTTCGCCCCGCCCTAAAACATGGACGTACTCGGCCTGATCGAGGGTGTCAATGAGGATCTGCTGGAATTTCTGGTATTTTTCATGATCCAGCGTATTGATGCGGATCGTCTCTTTAAAAATCGCCTCGAAATCCGGGCCGATTTCCGGGGTCGGAAACGCCATGATCGTAAAGCTCGTCTCATCGCCTGGGATGTAGGCGTTCGTCACCGGCATCGAAAGGTTCCTGAATTCCAGATAAAGCTTCTGCTGCTTTTCCGTAAACGCCCAGGCCTCCTTTTTATTTACCGGCGAAAAGCCCTCCTCGCCGAAAATTTCCAACACCGCCGGCCCGGCATAGTCCGCCGCTTCCTTTTTATATGTCTCATAGGCCGTCTTTAAAACGGAAAGCTTCCTGTCGCGGAACGCCTTGTCATAAAACAGCGCGCAGTCATACCGGTGATCGTAGTCATACTGCTTGTTGGGGGAGCTGCCGAACCAGCCGTTTTTCCCGCCGGGGTTCCGGCTGACGCTGGAAACAGCCGTCCGCGGGAAAATGACGGAAAGGCCCGCAGCCTCGAAATTTTTCACGGCCCGGCGGATTACACGCTCAAAGCCGAGAGGATAACGGATCGCCGCCGTCTTCTTTTTGGAGAGATCGCGTCCCATGACGGAAAAGCCGCGGATATAGCCGTCCGTAAAGGTATCAGCAATCCGCCGGATGGTCTCCTCCGGAAGTCCGGAAAGAAACTTTGAGAGGGAAATTTCCTGTTCTGAAACATACTCGCCGAAATCATAGAGGTAAGACGGCTCCGAAAGGTCGCTCTCCATGATGATTTTCTTTGCAAAATCCAGGGACGGATCCACGCCTTCGCGGACTCGGAACGCAGCCGTCTCGTCGCAGTAGTCGCTGACGCACCAGTAAATCACGTCCCGCACCTGCTTTTCCTCCGGGATTCCTTCCTCAAACAGGTTGTAAATCTCAATAAACGCCTCATTCCAGATCACAATCTCTAAAAGCCGGCCTTCAAAAGCGTAGACAATGTCGCCTCGGATTTCTGCATAAAGGAAGGAAAGAAGCTTTCCCATATCCTCCCCGAGCATTTTGGCCGCATATGCCGGATTGACATAGCTTTTTTCATAATTTCCCGGCAGGATACCGCCGTAGAGCCGTTCGTTCCAGGCCTTTTTTTCTTCTGTTTCCAAGCCCTTAAAGGCCCCGGACATGATAACCTCCCGCAGCTCGGATACCGCCAGCAAAAAGCCGGCCGCGTCCTGAAAATATGCCCGGAAAGGCTCACTTACAGTCTCCTCCTCCAGGATCCTGCGGATGCGTTCCATGGAAAGCGCATACCGCTCCAGTAAAATTGAATCTTCCATTTCTGCCTCCGTTTCTTTCTCAGCCGAGAGCAATAATAATCAGCCAGATAAAAACCATGACGCCGGCCGCCGTCAGGCTGATCTTTGCCAACAGGTAGTTTTTCTCTTTTTCAAAAAAAGAAAAAACGCCGTAGGCGATGGCCGAAACCGCCGTCAGGATGCTGGAAAACCCGAGCGCCGCCGCCGTAAGCGGCGCATTGCCCTGGGACATGTAGGAAAGGCCGACGGCTGCCGCTGCCAGAATGACAGACACCGCCGAAAGCCCTGCCGACACAAAGCTGTTTTTTGCCAGGGGCTTGCGAATATACGATACCTTATTGCCGATCCGTTTCACTGTACTTATGCCACACTCCTTTTAAAAGGCAGTAAACCACATAGCCCGCCAGGCCACCGATGGTGTTTAAAAGCAGGTCGTCCACATCGAAGCTGCCGACCTTAAAGACGAGCTGGGCGGTTTCCACGCAGAGACTGAAGGCAAAGCTTAAAAGCGTCGTCGTGTACCAGTGCTTTGTCCTGACCCAGATGACAGGAAGGAAAAAGCCGAAGGGCACGAACGCCGCCATATTTCCCGCGATATTTAAGACGACGGCCTTCCAGCCGAGCACATGGCGGTACATGATGAACCGCCTGATTTCACGGAACAGAACCAGGTTGTATTGATAATCGGATCTGGCCTCCGGGCTCCGCCCCATCTCCTCCGCAAAAAACAGGAAATATGTCAGAAGGATCAGATAAAGGACGAACAGGACGAACCCGAGGCTCCGATGCCTGTTATGTTTCAGCATGCTTTCAATCTCCATCCACAGAAGAAACGAGGCCGGGCGCTCTCCGGATTTCCCCGGCGAATTCCCGGCCTTATCTCATTCGTTTTTAAAAAGTAATTTCTGACTTTCTCTTAAGCAGGACGGCGCCGTTTACGATTGCCACAATCCCGGCCGCCATACCGACCGTCAGGATCACAATGCCGACGGCAACGCTGGCCGCGCCTGCATTCCGCATGGTCTTATAGATTCTTTCCATGACATGCACTCCTTATTTTACGCCGTACTGCTCGTAGTAGGCGTCGATGGCTGCCTTTAAGCTGTCATCGATGATGACCTTGCCCTTGTACTCCCTGTTGTAGAGATGCTCGACAACCTCTTTCATCGTAACGATGGCCGTCGTCTTAAAGCCGTACTTCTCCTGGATTTCAGCCAGGGCAGACTTCTCGCCCTGTCCTCTCTCACAGCGATCCACGGATACCACAAGGCCGAGCACGTTTACGTCGCCCTGGGCCTTGATGATCGGAAGCGTCTCCTCGATGGAAGTTCCTGCCGTCGTCACGTCCTCGATGATAACGACCTTGTCGCCGTCAGCAATCGGGCTTCCAAGGAGAATTCCCTTGTCGCCGTGATCCTTGACTTCCTTGCGGTTGGAGCAGTATTTGATGTCCGCGCCGAAATGCTCGCTTAAAGCCATGCTGGCAGCAACCGTCAGCGGGATGCCCTTGTAGGCCGGCCCAAACAGCACGTCAAAATCCGTGCCGAAGGTCTCCTGGATGGCTTTTGCATAGTATTCGCCCAGTTTTCTGAGCTGTGCGCCGTTGCGGTAAAAGCCTGTGTTTACGAAAAACGGGGTCTTTCTTCCGCTCTTTGTGACGAAATCTCCAAATTTCAGGACGCCGCAGTCCACCATAAACTCAATAAATTCCTGCTTGTATCTTTCCATATTCTTTATTCCCCTCTCTGGATCCGGCCGCCTGCCTAGCGCACGGCGCCGATTAACTCGTTGATATCATCCACGTGGTTTCTTCTCATGTATTCCTCAATCCCGGCCGCAATCTCTGCTGTTGCCGACGGATTGATGAAGTTGGCCGTCCCCACGGAAACTGCCGTGGCTCCCGCCAGGATAAACTCCAGCGCGTCCTCCGCCGTCAGGATCCCGCCCATTCCGATGACAGGGATTTTCACGGCATTTGCCGTCTGGTACACCATACGCACTGCCACCGGCTTGATGGCCGGGCCGGAAAGGCCGCCGGTCTTATTGGCCAGGGCAAAGGTACGCCGGTTGATGTCGATTTTCATGCCGGTCAGCGTGTTGATTAAGGAAACCACATCTGCACCACCGGCTTCCACGGCCCTTGCCATCTCCGTGATATCCGTCACATTCGGCGAAAGCTTCATGATGACAGGCTGTTTTGCCGCTTTCTTTACGGCCTTTGTGATGTCCTCCGCGCATTTCGGATCCTGGCCGAAGGCGATGCCGCCCTCTTTTACGTTGGGACAGGAGATGTTGATTTCCAGCATGTCCACGTCGGTCTCCGCCAGGCGCTCCACCACGTCCACGTAGTCTTCCTTCGTCTTGCCGCAGACGTTTACGATGATCTTTGTGTCGTATTTTTTAAGGAACGGGATGTCCCTCTCGATGAACAGGTCGACGCCGGGCCCCTGGAGACCGATGGCGTTTAACATCCCGCCGTACACCTCTGTCACCCGCGGCGTGGGGTTCCCCGGCCACGGAACGCTTGCGATCCCCTTTGTCACGACGGCGCCAAGGCGGTTCAAATCGACAAATTCACTGTATTCCATGCCGGAGCCGAACGTCCCGGACGCAGTCATTACCGGGTTCTTAAGCTCCACACCGGCCAGATTTACCTTTGTATTCATGACTGGCCCTCCTTTTTGACGGTTCCGCACATGCAGCCGCTTCCGATCCGCTCTCTCTGTTCCTCCGAGGAAAGAATCTCCACCTCTTCGGCCAGAAAAACAGGGCCGTCCTTGCAGACTCTCTTGTTTCTCACGTTGCTGTGGCTGTCCACGTCTTTGCTGTGGCAGACGCAGCCAAGGCAGGCCCCAATACCGCAGGCCATCTTTTCCTCGAGGGAGATGTAGCATTCGATGCCGTTTTCCATGGCATAAGCCTTAATGGCCTTTAACATCGGTGTCGGGCCGCAGGCATAAATAATATCTGCCGTCAGGCCGTTCTCCCGGATGGCGTCCAAAACATTCCCCTTCGTTCCGGCGCTTCCATCCTCCGTCGCATAAACGACGCTTCCGCAGGCCTCAAACTCCTCTTTTAAGAACATCTGGCTGTCGCGGTAGCCGAGAACGGCCGTCTTTTCGCAGTCGAGTTCCTTAAAAAGCTCCAGAAGCGGCGGGATCCCGATGCCTCCGCCAATCAGAAACGCCTTTTTGTCCTTAAGCGGGAAGCCGTTTCCAAGAGGCCCCATCACCGACACCATGTCCCCGGCGCGGTATGCGGAAAATTCAAGCGTCCCGCCGCCGGCGATCCGGTAAACGATCCTGAGCCTTCCGTTTTCCCGGTCGATTTCACAAATGCTGATGGGCCTCGGAAGAAGTTTTGCGCTGTCTTTCGGGTACACGGCAATAAACTGGCCCGGCTTTGCCGCGGCGGCCATTTCCGGCGCCTCCAGCCACATGCTGTAAATCCCATCCGCCATCATTTCCTGGCTGCAAAGCTTTACATTTTTCTTATTTTCTGCCATGGCGCCACCTATAATACGCGGTTGATATCCGCAATCATGTCGATCACTGCCTGTCTCGAAGCCTCGGCAAAATGTTCCGGGCCGAACTTCGCATACTTCTCCTGCTTGTAGGCCGCGATGATGCCGCGGGAGGAGTTTACGATGGCGCCGAGCCCGTCCTCATTGAAGCAGTGGCGCAAATCCTCTGCCGTACCGCCCTGGGCGCCGTAGCCGGGCACCAGGAAGTAAGTATGGGGCATCAGCTTTCTTAAAATCCGGCTCATCTCCGGATAAGTAGCGCCTACCACGGCGCCTACGTTGCTGTAAGCCCCGTCCATGGAGTCGGCGCCCCACTCGACAACCTTCTCTGCCACCAGCTCGTAGAGCGGCCGGCCGTCAATGAGCCTGTCCTGGAACTCGCCGCTGGAAGGGTTCGACGTCTTTACAAGGACGAACAGACCCTTGTCCTCTTCGTTGCAGACACCGACGAACGGCTTCACGCCGTCAGTGCCCAGGTACGGGTTCACCGTGATGAAATCCGTATTAAAACCGGAACATACATTGCTTCCAATCCGAACCTTTCCCAGATGTCCCACCGCATATGCCGAGGACGTGGAGCCGATGTCGCCGCGCTTTACGTCGCCGATGACGAGCAGTCCCTTCTGCTGGCAGTATTCCACAGTTCTCGCATATATTTTAAGTCCCTCAATGCCAAACTGCTCATACATGGCAATCTGAGGTTTCACTGAGGGAATTAAATCATACGTATGGTCAACAATTTCTTTATTGAACTGCCACACAGCGTCGGCAGCTCCTTCCAATGTCTCTCCGAACTCCTTAAAAGATTTCTGAACAATATGGGACGGGATGTACCCAAGCATCGGGTCAAGGCCGACACAGATCGGTGCTTTTGTTTTCTGAATCTTCTGTACGAGCTGATTTATCATGATTTCCTCCTTCAATGCAGTTCCGTTTTCTATCTATCCTGTCAATTTTAGCATAATCAGGAGATCCTTTCAAGCCAAAACCGCAGGCAGTGAAAAATTCCACATTTTATTTTTTCAGGAAGAAATAATGCGACTTCTGTTAAATATGGAAAACAATCGTACAAATGTACTCACCGTTCTTATAAACTTTCTTTAAAAACTGGTCTTCGGTCACCGTCTCCATATTCATCCACAGCTCCTCTGCCGCCAGCATCACATGGCACAGCATGATTCCGATGTTGAATTCCCGCATGGCCAGAAGTCTTTTCGTCTGGGGCAGGGCGTCCTTTCTCGCAAAGATATAGACCCGGTCGGAATAGACGATAAACCGCCATGGCTGAGAGTTGAACGACGACGGCGCCAGCCTGGCCGCCTTTAAAATCGACTTCAGATTTTCTCCCGGCTCATCCTTATAAGTACAGAGGTTTGCCAGGGAAAGCCGGTGGGCCGCCATGCTGTCGCGGTAGAGGCGCCCTTCCGGATAGCCGAAGGCGATTACCAAGAACTGCTTCAGCCCGTTTTTCACCGGCTCGCCGGCCTTCGTAGCTCCCAGGTAACAGCTCCCCACTTCCTTTTCCGTCATATAAAGCACCGCCTGCTCGGCCGCATAGCCGGCGTTTCTGGCCGACAGCCGCTCTTCCCCGCAGTAAACTGCCAGATAGTAGGGCGCCTCCGTCTTCCAGAGCCCCTTTACCTTCTGCTTTTTCTCTAAATTGTCAATGATCTCAAATTCCACCCGGCTCTGATTGTCCAGGGGCGAAATGTTATCCAAAAATTTCCTGAGCTTTGCCAGAAACTCCGCGTCCACCGGCTCCATGCGGAACTTGCGGACAGACTTCCGGCTGAAAATGGCCTCGTACAGATTCATAATACACACCTCTTGCCTTCCCATGCGCCGTCACCTGCGGCGCCAGATATTACAGACCAGATTCCCTTTCAAATTCATCAAGAAGCCCTTCAAACACCGCAAGCGCTTCCTCCACCGCCTGCGGAGTTTCCATGTCGAGGCCGCAGAGCTTCAAAAGCTCGATGGGCGTCCCGGAGCTTCCTCCCTTTAAAAACTCAAAATATCCCTTTAACGTCTTTTCATCCCCGGCAAGGATCCTGCCGGAAATGGCCATGGCCGCCGCAAAGCCCGTGGAATACTGGTAGACATAGAACGGGCTGTAAAAATGCGGAATCCTCTCCCACTCAAAATCAATTTCCGGATCAATGAACGCGTCATCCCCAAAATACCTTGCGTTGAGGTCATGGTACATGGCGCAGAGCTCCGCCTTCGTGAGAGGGATGCCGTCCCAGGCTTTTTTGTGGGCCAGGAACTCAAATTCCGCAAACATAGTCTGGCGGTAAATGATCTGGCGGAACCGCTCCAAAAACTGGCTCAGGAGAAAGACCTTCTCCTCATGGCTCTCTGCCTTTTTGATCCGGTCATTTAAAAGCAGGGCCTCGTTGACTGTCGACGCCACCTCGGCCACGAAAATCGTGTATCCCGCGTATGGATACGGCTGGTTTTCGTTGGAATACCAGGAGTGGAGCGAATGCCCCATCTCATGAGCCAGCGTCAGCGCGGAATGCAGCGTATCGTCGTAGCTTAACAGCACGTAGGGATGAACGCCGTAGACGCAGTTGGAGTAGCCGCCGCTTCTCTTTCCCTGGTTTTCATAGACGTCGATCCAGCGGCTTTCAAAGCCCTCCTTCACAATGTCCGTATATTCCGTTCCCAGGGGCTTTAAGGCCTCAAGCACCATGGCCTTTGCTTCCTCGTAGGGATAGCTTTTCTTAAAATCCGGCACCATCGGCGCATAGAGATCATACATGTGAACTTTATCGACGTCCAGGGCCCTCTTCCTTATGGAAATATACCGGTGCAGAAGGTTTAAATGTTTATGGACGGCCGCAAGGAGGTTGTCATAAACGCTCTCCGGCACTTCATTCTCCGAAAGATAATATGCCCTGGTGGACGGATACTTCCTGGCTTTTGCGTAAAAGCATGCCTGCTTTACGTTGCCTTCAAACATGGCGGCCGCCGTGTTGGCGAACTGGCCGTAGCTTTTATAGTAGGACTGGAACGCCGCCCTTCTCACGTTCCGGTCGCTGTTTTCCATGAGAAGCCCGAACCGGCCGTGGCTCACGGGAAGTTCGTTCCCGTCTGCGTCCGTTACCGGCTCAAAGGTCAGATCCGCGTTGTTAAACAGCGTAAAAATGGCGGACGGGCTCTGGGCCATGGAGACGGACGCGGCTAACAGCGTCTCTTCCTCCTTTGAAAGCATATGCGCCTTCTTTTTAAGCAGCCGCTCCAGATTCTTTTTATAGAGGGAGAGCTCCGAAGACGCCAGGAATTCTTTCATCTTCTCCGCCGGGATATCCAGAATCTCCGGCTCCGCAAAGGCTGTCTTTTCAAAAAACTTAAGGAACAGGCTCTGAACCCTGGAAACCATGGCCTGGCTTTCGGCGTCCGCCGTGTCCTCGTCGCTCTTTTGCTGGGCATAGGCCATGAGCCTGGAAAGAAGCTCTTCCTCCCGGTCATGGGTCGCAAGGTATTCCGCCAGGCGGACGGCCGACTGGCCAAGTGTCCCCGCAAAAGCCTCAAAGGACGGCAGGTTCTCTTCGGCCTGCTTTTCCATTGCCTTTTCCTCTGCGGCCGACGCAATCATGTCCTCCAGGTTCCATTTATACTGATCTTCAATCTCCGAACGCTTTTTTAACATCTCACCCATATGCTCTCCTCCTTATATCAGTCCTGACACCAGCGGGACGGCCGCCACGGTTAAAAGCCCTGCCACGGCGATGGCCAGGCTGCTCATGGCGCCTTCTACTTCGCCTAACTCAAGGGCTTTGGCCGTTCCGATGGCATGGGCCGCTGTTCCAAGGGAAAGCCCTTTGGCAATCGGCTCCCGGATTCCCACAAGCTTAAACCATGTCTCTGCTATCATGTTGCCCAAAATTCCCGTAATAATAATGCTTACTATCGTAATCGTCACAATTCCGCCGGCTTCCTCGGAAACACCCATGCCGATGGCTGTCGTGATGGACTTTGGAAGCAGCGAAACGTAGTGGACATGCTCCAGCTTAAAAAGAAGCGCCATGGCAAAAATGCTGGCGGCGCTGGCGATGACGCCGGAAAGGATCCCGAAAAACACCGCGGCCAGATTCTTTTTTAAGAGCTCAAGCTGGCGGTATAAGGGGATTGCAAGGCAGACCGTCGCCGGAGTCAGGAAATAGCTGATGTACTGGCCGCCTTCGTTGTACTCGTCATAAGGGATGTTCCCGACGGCCAGCACGGCGATTACCAGAAGGATCGCCACAAGCAGCGGGTTTAAAACAGCCCATTTCAGTTTCTTTTTGAGCCACAGACCGAAAAGGTACGCGGCAATGCTGATGAAAAATCCAAAGGTAACCGGCATTTATCTGTCCTCCCTGCGCTGAAAATGAAGAATGAATTCCGTCGTCTTTCCGGTCACGGTCATGACGATTAAGGTGGAAAGGAAGGTAATCACGAGAAACGGCACCAGGATGGCCCGCAGCTCCTCCATGCGCTCCAAAAGCCCGACGGCCGCCGGGATGAACATTAAGGGCATCAGGTCAAGAAGCAGGTCACCGGTGTTTTCCACATCGGAAAGCTTTAAAACGCCGCTGCAAAGAAGCGCCAGCAAAAGGAACAGGCCGTAGACGCCGGCCGGCACCGGAAGCGGGATCAGGCGGTTTAATAGTTCCCCTGCCATGGTAATGCCGAAGATAATCACAAGCTCTTTCAGATATTTCATACTGTCTCTCCTCATCTTCTGATGGGTACATTTTAGCACCGGATTTTTCCCCGGGCAATACAGGAAAATGATACAAATTTTCCCTTGAAAAAAGGCATTTTTCTGTACTATAATCAATTTGCCTCATCCGGCCGCACAAAAGAGCCGCCGCAGGCATATGTTTTCAACACGAAGGAGGTACGCCCCATGCCCGTAAACCGTCTTGGTTCCCTGGATTCTGAAAGCAAAAAAAAGCTTCATGAGCTTCTTTCCTCATGCAGAAAACACGAACCGGTATCCGTCTCGTTTCCCGAGGAGGAGGCCGATTTTTATCTCTTCTTTTCCGATGGGGACGGCCGCCTTCTCTCTGCCGCCGCCTTTACCGGGGCCGGCGAAGGGACTTACGAATGCACAGCCTTTACAAAGCCTGGCTTTCGCAGGCAGGGGCTTTTTTCTTTCCTTCTCTCCGAGGCGCTCTCCATGCTCCCGGAAGAGACGGAGCTTTTGTTTTATACGGACAATCAGTCTGCCGGCGCACTGGGCGCCCTCGCGGCCATCGGCGCCAGCCGCCTGTTTGACGAACATATGATGGAGCTGGCGCCGGGGCCGTATCCCGGGGCCAAAGATCCCGCCGTTTCCGAGGAGGCCAGCGAGGATCCGGAGACAGGCCGGGAGCTTTTCCTTTTTCAAAGCCCATACGGCTCCTTAAAGATTCTCTCTTTTCCCGGCCACTACTATCTCTTCGGCTTTGAAATCCTTCCGGAATTTCGCGGACGCGGCCACGGAAAGAAGCTTCTCTGCCATGTGCTCCATGAATTGTCCAGGAAAGCGCCGCTCCCCGTCCGCCTCCAGGTTTCCGGGGACAATGCTGCGGCCCTTTCCCTGTATGAAAAGACAGGGTTCCAGATCACCGAAACCCTGTCCTGTTACTTATACTAGCCCGCCGGCTCAGTCCCTGTCAAACGCCAGGAGCTTCTGTTTATCGGGGCTTGCCTTTTCATCAATTTTCCGGCGGATGGAGAGCATTTTTAAATCGGTCTGGGCTATGATCTCGGCACATTCCTTTAATTCCTCGCTGATCTCCGTGCTGTCCTCCAGATCTTTTTTATATTTCATCTGATGATCCAGGCTCGCCCAGAAATCCATGGCGATGGTTCGGATCTGCACCTCGACGCGCATTTTCTCCTTCCGGTCGGAAAAATACACAGGAACCTCGATAATCATATGGTAGCTTCGGTATCCGTTGTCTTTGGGACAGCGGATATAGTCCTTGACGGTCAGCACCGTCACGTCGTCCTGCCTTGCAAGCATCTCGGCTACCTGGTAGATATCGTCCACAAACGAACAGATCACCCGGATCCCGGCCACGTCATAGAGGTTGTCGTACACCGACTGGATCGTGATCGGATAGCCGCGCCGCTGGAGCTTTTCGATGATGCTGCCCGGCTTTTTCACTCTGGACTTTATCATCTGGATCGGGTTTCTCTGGTTCCGGACGGCCAGATCGTCGTTTAAGACCTCTAACTTCGTCTTTACCTCGCGGATCGCACAGGAGTACATCATGATTAACTCCTGGAACCGCTTTGCCTCGTTTAAAAAATTTTCCGGGATCTCAATCGCGTTCGGGGCGTTGACGGCAGACTGCACCAGCTCCCCATTGGGATTCATGTTCATTGGTACACCTCTTTACACGTATTTGCTGTTTTTATTATACAGGAAACCGGCAGTTCCTACAACGAAAGAAACCTTAATTTTCTCTAAAGATTTCGGCATGAGAGCCTGCCTCAAAATCCTCTCCAAAAAGCCCCTTCTGCGGCTTTACAAGCCATGGAAACAGTGCTATGATTAGCTTAAACGCAGATGGTCTGCGGCGATGCTTATATGATACCTGGGAGGAATGAAAATCATGAAAACATTAGGCTACTACAACGGCAAATTCGGGCCTCTGGAAGAGATGACTGTCCCGATGAACGACCGTGTCTGCTATTTCGGAGACGGCGTCTACGAGGCCACGCTGGCGAAAAACGGCAAGATCTTTGCTTTAAAGGAACACCTGGACCGCTTCTTCAACAGCGCAGGTCTTTTAAAGATCCATATGCCTTACACAAAGGACGAGATTGCCGCAATCCTTTACGATATGTTAGCCAAGCTGGACGACGACGAGATTTTCGTCTACTGGCAGATGACCCGCGGAACCGGCATGCGCCAGCACCAGTTCCCGGCAGGGGATGTGAAGCCGAACCTCTGGATCACCATGAAGCCGGGCAAGCACGGCGACATGACAAAGCCCTTTAAGCTCACGACGATGGAAGACACCCGTTTCCTCCACTGCAATATCAAGACCCTGAACCTGCTCCCCAACGTCATGGCGGCGGAGAAGGCCGAGGAGCTTGGCTGCGGCGAATGTGTGTTCCACCGCGGCGATATTGTCACCGAATGCGCCCACAGCAATGTTTCCATCTTAAAGGACGGCGTATTTAAGACTCATCCGACGGATCATCTGATTCTTCCTGGTATCACCAGAATGCATCTGATCCAGATCTGCAAGGACAACGGAATCACCGTGGATGAGACCCCGTTTACGATGAAGGAGCTTCTCGAGGCCGATGAAATCATCGTCTCCAGCTCCACGAAATTCTGTGCGACGGCATATGAGGTGGACGGCGTCCCGGCGGGCGGAAAGGCCCCGGAGACGGTGAAGCTGCTCCAGGAGAAATATCTGGAGAAGTTTGAGAACGAGACAAAATAAATGTGACTGGAAAATGCCCGTTAGCGGCCGTATGGCTGACAGCGGGCATTTTCACATGTAAAACATGATTCACATATTCAAAAAAGGGAAAACAGCACTACATTTTCCAGATATATTCAAGGGAATCCGTGCTCAAATTCAAGATAATATTTTCATGGCAGTATAAGTTTACAATCAAAGACTGATACGAAACATGATGATAAAGATATTCGACCCTTTTCCTCTCCACAAGACGGATCAATTTATCAAAATCAAATTCTATATACGATCTTCTGAATTTCGGAAATTTCCGTGTTTTCATCCGATAAATGTCAAACGTATCAATTAAGTGTATTTTTATTGTTAATGACCTGGCATTGGGGCAAAGATTCCGGATGGAATCGTGAATGGATATTCCCTGTTCAAAGTCCAAAATAAGGAAATCATCTGAAAGCGAGATTTTGTTGATTACACAATCGTGTGGTGCAGGAATTGTGGGCCATTCTGCCTTATCCAAATAATAAATCATGGACACCTCCTATTTGCTTTATCACATCTGCTCCCAGTCATTGATGCCATCCTTTGCTAAAAGCTCCTGGCACCGGAAGAAAAATCCCGCCTGTGCGCCTTGTTCCCCACAGGCGGGATTCGTTTTTAAAGCTTTGCCGCAATGGCTGCGCCTGTCTCAGACGTAGAGGCCGTCCCGCCGAGATCCGGCGTCAGAACCTTTCCTTCCTCCAGGACGCCTTCCACGGCGTCTAAAATCCGTTTTCCCCAGTCCTCTCTTCCGAAAAAGTCCATCATCTGAGAAGCTGCCCAGATGGAGGCCATGGGGTTTGCAATCCCCTTTCCGGCGATATCCGGCGCCGAACCGTGGATCGGCTCAAACATGGACGGATATTTCCGCTCGGGGTTTAAGTTGGCGCCGGCCGCAAGGCCCATGCCGCCGGAGATGGCAGCGCCAAGATCCGTCAGGATATCCCCGAACAGGTTGCTGGTGACGACTACCTCGAACCGTTTCGGGTCTTTTACCATGAACATGCTGGCAGCGTCCACGAGATAGGAGTGAGTCTCCACCTCCGGGTATTCTCTGCTCACCTCATGGAAAATCTGATCCCAGAATACCATCGAGTAATTGAGGGCGTTGGCCTTGCTGATGCTTGTGAGGCTGCGCCCCTCTTTTTTCGCGGTCTCGAAGGCATAGCGGATGATCCGCTCACAGCCGACGCGGGAAAAGACGCCGTCCTGGATCACCACCTCGTTGGGCTTTCCCTTAAACAGCCAGCTTCCGCTTCCCGCATACTCGCCCTCGCTGTTTTCGCGGATGAAGGTCATGTTGATGTCCTCCCGGCGCACATCCTTTAAGGGGCAGCCGGCACCCTTTAAGAGACGGACAGGCCTTAAATTCACATACTGGTCAAAGCCCTTTCGGATCGTGAGCAAAAGCTCCCACAGGGAAATATGATCGGGCACGCCGGGATAGCCGACGGCGCCGAGATAGATCGCATCAAAGTCTTTCAAAATCTCCATGGCGTCCGGATCCATCATCCTGCCGTTTTTCAGATAATACTCACATCCCCAGGGGAACCAGACATCCTCAAAGGAAAATCCCCCGTCCAGCTCTGCGGCATGCTTTAACACCCGCATTCCTTCCTTTAATACCTCCGGCCCGACGCCGTCACCCGGTATCACTGCAATCCTGTACTTATCCATAGGAACCCTCCTGCTCTTCGTCATATTGTTATGCCCGCACGGCCCACCGCATTTTCGTGGATCTGGCGCGGCTGTTTCTCGCGCATTCTTCCGCCGACGGGCGGATCACGTCTTTTGAAATATCGCTGTAAATCCCCTCCTGGTAAAACTCCTTAAAGGATTTCTTCACCAGCCTGTCCTCGCCGGAATGGAAAGTCAAAATGGCCGCGCGCCCGCCTGGCTTTAAGGCGTCCGGGAGCTTTGAAAGAAACGAATAAAGTGCCTCAAATTCCCCGTTTACGTCAATCCGCAAGGCCTGGAAGGTTCTCTGGCACGCTTTTTTCACAGCTTCGGCCTGGTCGTTTTTCGGAAGGAACGAAAGCGCCTCTCCGATGGTATCCCTCAAGGCGAAGGTTGTCCCAATCGCTTCCCCTTTTCTGAGCTTTTTCACAATGGCGGCAGCGATTTCCTCGGCGTAGGGCTCGTCGGAATTTTCCAGAAGCATTCCGGTAAGCTCTTCCCTGCTCATTTCCAGAAGACGCTCTGCCGCGCTCTGTCCCTTTAAGGGGTTCATCCGCAGATCCAGCGGCCCGTCGGCTTTAAAGGTAAAGCCGCGCTCCGGATTGTCAATCTGCATGGAGGAGACGCCCAGGTCTGCCAGCACGAAGTCAAAGCCGCCTGCCTCCCTGGCTGCCTGGTCGATGTCTGCGAAATTCATTAACTTCACCGTCAGAATCTCCGGCCCGTAGCCGGCCTCAAGGAGCCGCTTCTTCGTCTTTTCCGACTCAATCGGATCCACGTCCAGGGCGTAAAGATGGCCTTTTCCATCCAGGCATTCCAGCATTTTCCTCGTATGGCCGCCATAGCCCAGAGTCGCATCCAACCCGGTCTGTCCCGGTTCAATCTTTAAAAAATCCAGGATTTCCTGTACGCAGATGGAAATGTGCATGCCGGCCGGCGTGCCGCCCTTTTGGATGACATGGGCGATGGTATCGGCGTATTTTTCCGGATCCAGCTCCTTGTATTTTTCACTGTATTTTTTCGGATGGGTACCGGAGTACCGCACCCGGCGCTTATGCTGTTTCTCTTCCATGACAATTCCTTTCTTTCAGGTGATAAGACTAGAATAGCACGTTTTTTCATATTTTACCAGGTATTTGTCCGTCCCCGGCTGCACCTTCCGCTCCATGGATGGCCGGTATCCGAACCGTTCATAAAAGCCCCTGGCCCTTTTATTTTCCTCTAAAACCCACAAAAACACCTGCTCCGCCTTTTCTCTTTCCGCAATGGAAAGGAACGCTCTCATGAGACAGCTCCCCACGCCTTCGCCCTGGAAAAACGGGTCGATATAAAGCTCCCTAAGCTCCAGCTTTTTGATGCCGTCCTCTCCTTTTTCCACATGCATCATGCCCTTTACGATGCCGTCGTCATAGACGTAGATTTCCCTCAAAGCGTCCGGCCTGTCCCTGAAATCCAGCGCCAGATCAAGAACCTGCATTTCCTGAAAGGAGACGTAATCATTCTCAAAAATCGGGCGGTACGCCGTCCGCTTGGCGAAAATCAGGATCTCGGCCAGCCGGGACGCGTCCTTTTTTTCTGCTTTTCTGATGTTCATCCGGCAGTCCTCTCTTTCTCCTCAAGCTTCCCCTGGAAAACGGCTTGTGCAGCAAAAAAACGGTTTAAGATGCGCCCGAGGCTGGCAGGATTTTCTGTATTGACCTCATGGCCTGCATTTGGGATAACAGACAGCCGTGCGGCAGGAATCTGCCGCCTGAGTTCTATTGCCGCCCGCCGGTTGGCCCTGTCTTTTTCTCCGCAGACAACAAGAGTCCGGCAGAAAATCTGGCCCAGATCGTTCCGGAAATCCAGATTTTCCATGGAGCGGGAAAGGCTTAAAACCGTTTTTTTATCAAAGCCCATGGAGCCGAACGCCGCGGCCGGCATGATGCGAAAGACCGTATTCTGGATTTTCAGCAGCGTTTTCGGCACCGATGGCTGTGTTCCGATTAAAACCAGCGCCTTCACCTGTGCTTCATGCTCTGCCGCGTAGTTCAGGGCGAGCATCCCGCCCAGGGAAAGGCCGCATAAAGCAAGCGGCTCATCAAACTGGCCGCAGAAGCGCTCCATCTCCCGGTACAGGTCCCGGTAGCTGCCGCTTGTGCCGGAAAGCCACTCAGACAGTTCCGGACACAGAACCCCGGATTTTACGTCCAGCGCCTCTCTGACCGCATTCCAGGACGAGGCCGTCTGCCCCAGTCCGTGAAGCAGGATGTATTTCATGACATGTCCTCTCTTTCTTTAAGACCGCTATGCGGTTATTATACTGTCGTGACTGAGAGATGTCGAGCCTTTTGTATGCGGACATAGAATTTGGCAGGCATTCATTTTAAAAGGATAGAACACCGAATAACTCATGCGCCGGCGCGGATGATTGCTGTAAAATTTTAAGTTGATTTTAAGTTCCTTTTGTATATTATCAAGATAAGACGACCATGTGCAGCAAAGAAAGGAGGCAAGTTTTATGGCGAGTATTTTACCTGTATCGGATTTGAGAAATTGTAATGAGGTTTTAAAAAACTGCCGCGCAGGGGAACCTGTTTTTTTGACGAAAAATGGCAGGGGGCGTTTTGTTGTACTTGACATTGAAGACTATGAACGTGAACGTGCGGAAAAGAAATTGTTAATGAAACTGCGAATAAACCCTTTGGTTGTATCCGATTTGCAGGAAATAAGAGAGGACGAGACGCTCCCAGCTCCGGCGCCCCGTCCTCTCCTTCTTTTAATACAGATTTTTCACCTTAAAGTCCTTTTCCAGCTCTCTTCTCTGATCCTTCTTTGCGATGTCGGCACGCTTGTCATAGAGCTTCTTTCCGCGCGCCAGGCCGATCTCCACCTTCACCAGGCTCCCTTTGAAATAAACCTGGAGCGGCACCAGGGTCAGGCCCTTTTCCTGGAGCTTTCCCTTTAGCTTATTGATCTCGTGGCGGTGCATTAAAAGCTTCCGCTCTCTCAGCGGATCCTTGTTGAAGATATTGCCTTTTTCGTAAGGGCTGATGTGCATGCCGAAAATCATGACTTCGTTGTTCACGATCCGCACAAAGGACTCCTTAATGCTGCATTTGCCCATCCGCAGGGATTTCACCTCTGTCCCGGCCAGGGCAATGCCGGCCTCGAATTTCTCGTCGATAAAATAGTCAAAATACGCCTTTTTATTATTCGCAATCAGCTTAATGCTGTCCTTCCCCATATCATGCTCCGTTCCTCCGCCGAAGACGGCGGCATATCAATTTTATTTCCTCCGGAATTCCCGCACCGGCAGAAAGTCGATGGTCTTTAAGTACCGGTCGGCAGAAACCACCTGGATCCGGATCTTCTGTCCCAGCTTATACGTCCGTCCCGTCATCTCCCCGACGAGGCAGTACCGCTCTTCGTCAAACACGTAGTAATCCCCGTCCAGCTCACTGACCCGCACCATGCCTTCCACGGTGTTGGGCAGCTCCACATAAAAGCCGTAGCCGGTGACGCCGGAAATCACGCCGTCGAACTCCTCTCCGATATGGCGTTCCATGAATTCCACCTTTTTCATCTTGTCGGTCTCCCGCTCGGCTTCCTCCGCCAGCCGCTCCCTGGCCGAAGACCAGGCCGCCGTGTCCGGAAGGATTTTTTCGTAGTGGGCAATCCGCTTTTTCCCCAGCTCGCCGTGGAGGTTTTCCTTGATAATCCTGTGGATCTGAAGATCCGGGTACCTTCTGATCGGTGAGGTAAAATGGGTGTAGTAGCTGGCTGCCAGGCCGAAATGCCCGTCACAGCTGACCGTATATTTGGCCTGCTTCATGGAGCGGAGCGCCATCCTGGAAATGAGCGGCTCCTCCGGCTTTCCGGCCGCCTTGTCGAGAAGCTTCTGGAGCTCCTTCGGATGAAGCTCGCCGTTTATGAAATGCAGCGAGTAGCCGAAGCTCCCGATTAAGGAGGCAAACCGCCGGCTTTTTTCCTCGTCCGGCTTTTCATGGGTGCGGTAGAGGAACGGCACCTGCTGCCAGAAATATTCTTCGGCCACAGTCTCATTGGCCGCCAGCATGAAGTCCTCGATGAGCCGCGTGGCCGCGTTCCTCTGGCGCGGCTTAATGGCCTTCGGCCGTCCCTTTTCATCCAGAAGAATTTTGCATTCCGCAAAGTCGAAGTCCACGGCGCCCCGTGCCCGTCTCCTGGCCCTTAGAAGCTCTGCCGCCTCGTTCATTTCAAAAAACATCGGCGCAAACTCCCGGTACTCCGAAAAACAGCCGCCTGCCTCCCCGTCCGTCAGGATTTCATTGACGGCCGTATAGGTCATCCGCCTGTCAACGCGGATCACGCTCTCGCAGATTTTATGGCTCGCCACATGGCCCTTTTCGTCGATATCCATGAGACAGCTCAAGGCCAGCCTGTCCTCACCGGCATTTAAAGAGCAGATCCCGTTGGAAAGCCTGTGTGGCAGCATCGGGATCACCCGGTCCACCAGATAGACGCTGGTGCCGCGCTTCTTCGCCTCCGCGTCCAGAGCCTTGCCTTCTTTTACATAGTGGGTCACGTCGGCGATGTGGACGCCCAGATGATAGACGGCTTCCCCGTCCACGATTTCCTTTGAAATGCTGACGGCATCGTCGAGATCTTTTGCGTCCTCGCCGTCAATAGTCACCATGGGCACATGGCGGAGGTCTGTGCGGCCGTTTTGAAGCTCTTTTTCCACCATGGCCTCCGAAAGAGACTCCGGTGCCTTCGCCGCTTCTTTCATGACTTCCTCCGGAAATTCTTCCGGCAGGCCGTATGCGCGGATCACCGACAGCACGTCGACGCCCGGGTCGTTTATATGCCCCAGGATCTCCTTTACCTCGCCCTCGGGATTTTTGTTTTTTCCGCCGTAGGACGTCAGCCGCACCAGCACCTTATGGCCGGAGACGGCGCCCATATCTTTTCCCTCCGGGATAAAGATGTCCGACGTAATCCGCGGGTTGTCGGGAATCACAAAACCGTAGCGGCGGTTCCTTTCATAAAGCCCCACCATCGTCTCGTTTGCCCGCTTTAAGATCTTTATGACGACGGCTTCCATCCGCCGTTTCCCGCGTCCTTCCTCTATAATAATCTGTACCGTATCGCCGTCCATGGCGCCGCCCGTGTTGTCCGGGGCCACGAACAGGTCTTCCAAAAAGCCCTCGGCCGTCACGAAGCCGAAGCCTCTGGGATTTGCCGTAAAAACGCCGGTACGGGAAAATAACTCTGCCTTTCCGTACTTCCCTTTTTTCGACACGCCGGCCTTTCCGTCGGCAATCAGCGCATCGAGGACTTCTTTCAGCTCCTCCCGCCTGCTTTTCGGGATATCCAGAAGGATCGCCAGCTCCTTAAGCTTCATCGGCACATAGCTTTCCTCGTTCATCAGGGCCAGAAGGGTCTCCTTCCGCTCCTTCATCAGATTTTCTTCCATTCCATCTCCTTTGGTTCTATCGCACATAGAAGCTGCGCCTCTGTATAAAAAACACCCTTGCAGAATTTCCGCAAGAGTGTCCGTTATCTTAGATAAACTTCAGGTTCAGGATAAAAGCCAGGATAAAAATTCCAAATGCTGCAATCTTTGTAAATTTCTCAAGCTTGCCTTCCATGGAACGTCCCCGGTTCTTTCCCCAGTAGCTTTCCGCAATGCCGCCGATGGCGCCGAGCCCTGCGGACTTTCCTTCCTGCATCAGAACAATGCCGGTCATGGCGATACATAAGATAACGAATACAATGGTCAGGATAATTCTAATCACCGCTCACACCTCCTACTATACAAACATAGCTATCATACCATACAATGTCCTGAAATACAACCTTTATTTCACGGATTTTCCAGGCTGGTCTCACGGAAGTGCCGGCGTCATCGTTATTTCCTGTTTTCCGTCTTTTCCTGAAAGCTCTCCTCGATCCTTAAAAGCGCATTGTATTTTGCCACCCGCTCCGACCGGCATGGCGCGCCGGTTTTCACCTGGCCTGCATTGACGGCCACGGCAAGCTCTGCTAAAAACGGGTCTTCGGTTTCGCCGGAGCGATGGGAAATCACCGTCTTCCAGCCGGCCTTTTTTGCTGTCTCGATGGCGTCCATGCTTTCAGATAACGTCCCGATCTGGTTCATCTTAATTAAGATGGCGTTTCCGGCCCCCAGGGAAATGCCCTTTTCCAGGCGCTTTTTGTTGGTGACAAACAGATCGTCGCCGACAAGCTGGATTTTTTCCCCCAGCGTCTCCGTAAGGAGCTTCCAGCCGTCCCAGTCCTCCTCATGAAGCCCGTCTTCCAGAGAACAGATGGGAAAGCCCTCGCAGAGCCTTCTGTAATACTCCACCATGGCTCTCGTGTCGCGCTCCACCTTGACGCCGTTCATGGCGCTCTCTCCCGGGAATTCGTACATGCCCGTCTCCTCATTATAAAGCTCGCTGGCAGCCGCGTCGATGGCAAGCTTCACATCGCGGCCCGGCTCATAGCCCGTCTCCCGGATGGCCCGCACAAGAAAAGACAGGGCTTCCTCCGAATTTTTTAAATCCGGCGCAAAGCCGCCCTCGTCGCCGACGGCCGTAGAATAGCCGCCGTCCTTTAAAAGCGCCTTTAAGGTGTGGTAAATCTCAGCACACATCCTGAGCCCCTCGGCAAAGGATTCGGCGCCCACCGGCATAATCATGAATTCCTGGAGATCGACGGTGTTGTCGGCATGGCGTCCGCCGTTTAATACGTTCATCATCGGCACCGGCAGCTCATGGCCGTACACGCCGCCCAGGTAGCGGAAAAGCGGAAGGTGCAGCGCCTCTGCCGCAGCCCTCGCGGCCGCCAGGGATACGCTTAAAACGGCGTTGGCGCCGAGCCGTTCCTTTCCGGCGCTCCCGTCAGCCTCGATTAAAAGCGCGTCGATCCGCCTCTGGTTCCTGGCATCCTCAAAAAGGACGGCTTCACAGAGCTCGCTGTTCACATGCTCCACGGCTTTTTTGACGCCTTTCCCCAGGTACCTCCCGCCGCCGTCACGAAGCTCTGCGGCCTCATATTTCCCCGTGGACGCCCCGGACGGCACGGAGGCACGCCCCACGGCGCCGCAGCCAAGCTCCACCTCGGCCTCCACCGTCGGGTTTCCCCTGGAATCTAAAATCTCGCGCCCATGTACTCTCACAATCTCATAATTCACATCCATAAAAAAATGGCCTCCTTACAGCAATTCTCATTACTGTAAGGATAGCCATTTTTTAACGGCTTATGCGCGAAGTTCGATGCCCATGCTCTGAAGGCCGTTTAAAATTTTGTTCATGACGGCTGTGATCTCTTTTTCCTCCAGGGTATGATCTTTCGCCCGGAAGGTGATGGAGTAAGCCACGGACTTGTGGCCTGCCAGGATCTGCGCACCCTCGTAGATGTCGAACAGCTCGCAGCTCTCTAAGATCTTTCCGCCCCTCTGGGCAATCATGTCCTCGATCTGGCCCACCAGGATCTCCTTCGGGACAACCATGCTTAAATCGCGCGTCACGGCCGGGTATTTTGCAAGGCCGGTGTACTTGCGGTCAAAGGAGGTGAACGGGATCATGGACGGCATGTCGATGACGCCCACATATGCCTTCTCGCCGATCTTATAGTTGTCCAGCACGTCCGGGTGCACCTCGCCCAGGTAGCCGATCACGGTACCCTCGTAGGAGATTGCAGCCTGGCGTCCCGGGTGAAGGAACGGCTTTCCGCTCTGCGGATCGTAATGGAGACGGCCGCTCATGCCAACCTGCTCGAAGAATTCCTCGATGACGCCCTTCATGGTGAAGAAGTCGCCGTCGCCGTACATGCCGAGGGTGAACTGCATCCGCTCGTCGGGAAGCTCCGTAAGCGGCAGGCTCTTCGGAAGGTAGACGTTTGCCAGCTCATAAAGGCGGACATTTTTGTTCCTTCTGTTGTAGTTGGTGGATAAGGATGTCAGCATGCCGTTTAACGGAAGCGTCCGCATGATGCTGAAATCCTCGCCCAGGGGGTTGGAAATCACGACGGTCTTTCTGAGCTCGTCGTCAGCCGGGAGCAACAGCTTATCGAACACCTTCGGGCTCTCGAAGGAATACGTCATGCCCTGGGAGAAGCCGCAGAACTCCGCGACAGCCCTGGCCGCTTCCTCAATCCGCAGCTTATAGGACAGCTTTCCGGTTGTGGCTTCGCCCGTGGGAAGCGTCGTCCCGATCTTGTCATAGCCGTAGAACCTTGCCACTTCCTCGGCCAGGTCAGCCATGCAGTGAATGTCCTGACGCCAGGTGGGAGCCACGATTTCGTTTGCGGCCTCGTCGTAGGAGAGGTCAACGGCCTTAAAGTATTCCAGCATGGTCTCCGGCGCAATTTCCGTTCCGAGAAGCCGGTTGATCTTTTCCGGCTCAAAGGCAACCCGGGACTCCACAGGCTTTTCGGCGCAGATGTCAATCATGCCGCCGACTACTTCGCCGGCGCCCAGCTCTTCGATGAGCTGGCAGGCGCGGTTTACGGCTTCCTCGGCCGTATTGGGATCAAGGCCTTTTTCATACTTTCCGGAGGCATCGGTGCGCAAGCCCAGCTTTCTCGCGGAAAGGCGGATATTGGTACCGTCAAAGGTAGCACACTCGAACACCATGGTCTTTACGTCGTCGGTGATCTTGGAGTTTTCACCGCCCATGATTCCGGCGATGCCGACTTCCTTTTCACCGTCGTTAATCATGAGGATCGTATGATCCAGGTTCCGGACCTGGCCGTCAAGGGTCTGGAAGGTGTCGCCGTCCTTGGCGCATTTTACGATGATTTCATGGCCGGCAAGCAGGTCGTAGTCGAAGGCGTGCATCGGCTGACCGTACTCCTCCATGATGTAGTTGGTAATATCGACGATGTTGTTGATGGGGCGGATGCCGGAGGCCGCCAGGCGGCGCTGCATCCACTGGGGCGACGGCGCCAGCTTGATGTTCTTTACCATTCTCGCGCAGTAGCGGCGGCAGAGCTTCGGATCTTCAACGGAAATCTTTAAATAGTCGTTGATGTCTTCGCCGTTTCCCGTAGGCGTTACCACCGGCGGGCAGAATTTCTTCCGGAACGTGGCGGCCGCCTCGCGGGCGATGCCGATGACGCTGTAACAGTCCACGCGGTTGGACGTGATCTCATACTCAAACACCACGTCGTGAAGCCCCAGGACTTCGATGGCGTCGGTGCCGACCTTCGTGTCCTCCGGAAGGATGTAGATGCCGCTTTCCGGCGCGTCCGGGTACATGTTACGGTCGGAGCCCAGCTCTTCGATGGAGCACATCATGCCGTTGGACTCGATGCCGCGCAGTTTTCCCTTCTTGATGCGGATGCCGTCCTCGGGAAGTGGGCCGCCGTCATGGCCGCCTGCCACCTTGCCGCCGTCTAAAACCACCGGCACTTTGTCGCCGACTTTTACGTTGGGCGCGCCTGTGACAATCTGGGTCGTCTCGGTTCCGATGTCCACCTGGCAGACGATGAGCTTGTCTGCATCCGGGTGTTTTTCAATGGACAAAATCTGTCCCACTACGATTTTTTCCAGGTTTTTATCGAGGCACTCATAGCCCTCCACCTTCGTTCCGGAAAGGGTCATGGCATCCGTGTACTCCTGCGCCGTGACATTGAGATCCGGGACGTATGCTTTAATCCAGGATAATGCTGTATTCATGCTTTTCTATCTCCAATTTTCCAAATTTTGATGTTTCCTTTGGGAAACGCGTTTGAAGGCGTCTTCTTAAAACTGTTTCAGGAAACGGATGTCGTTTTCATACAGAAGGCGCATGTCGTCGATCTCGTATTTTAAAAGCGCGATCCGCTCCAGGCCTACGCCGAAGGCGAAGCCGGAATACTCGTCGGGGTCGATGCCGCACATCTCAAGGACGTGGGGATGCACCATGCCGCAGCCTAAAATCTCAATCCAGCCGGAGCCCTTGCAGAACCGGCAGCCCTTGCCGCCGCACTTAAAGCAGCTCACATCCATCTCGGCACTGGGCTCTGTGAACGGGAAGTGGTGGGGACGGAATTTTACCTTCGTCTCCTCGCCGAACAGCTCTTTTGCGAACTCGGCCAGCGTTCCCTTTAAATCAGAAAGAGTGATGTTCTTGTCGATGACGAGGCCCTCGATCTGATGGAAGGACGGGGAATGGGTCGCATCCACCTCATCGGAACGGAACACGCGGCCCGGCGCGATGATGCGGATCGGCGGCTTCCTCGTCTCCATGGTGCGTACCTGCACCGGGGAGGTCTGGCTTCTCAAAAGGATGTTGTCGTTGATGTAGAAGGTATCCTGCTCGTCTCTGGCCGGATGTCCCTTCGGGATGTTCAGTTTTTCAAAGTTGTAGTGGTCGTACTCCACCTCGGGGCCTTCCACAACCTCGTAGCCCATGCCGATGAAGATCCGCTCCACCTCCTCAAGGGCGATGGTGTTGGGATGGCTGTGGCCGATTTTCATCTTCTTTGCCGGGAGCGTCACGTCGATGACTTCCTTCTTCATCTGCTCCTCGCGTGCCCGCCTTGCCAGGGCCTTTTTCGTTTCCTCAAGCTTTTCCTCGATCTGGGCTCTCGCGTCGTTTACAAGCTGGCCCACCTGCGGCCTCTCCTCCGGCGCTACGTCCTTCATGCTCTTTAACACACTTGTCAGCTCGCCCTTTTTCCCGAGATAAGCCACACGGATCTCGTTGAGCTTTTCCAGGGCGTCGGAAGCCTCGATCTTTGCAAGGGCCTCCGCTTTGATTCTCTCCAACTGTTCTTTCATAGCGACTCCTTTATTTCTTGATTTTTCGGCGTTTCGAGGGGGACAAAAAAAGCCCCCATGTATTTTCAGCAAATACATAGGGACGAAATAAACCGCGGTACCACCCTGCTTCCTGCATCCTGTGCAGGCGCCTCTGCCGCGTAACGTGCGGAACGCGTCGCAGCCTACTGGTTCGTTCAGCCGCGCAGCTCCGGTGGGAAATTCAGTTCTCTGCCTGAACCTGGAAAAGTTTTCAGCCGGTGACTTCTCCTCTCTGATGGAAAACAGGAACCTTAAAACACCTTCATTGCCTTTATTTATGGATTAAAAATCTGATACTTATCTTAACGTCCCCGTTTTAAAAAGTCAAGGGTTTTGTAAATTTTCCGTGAAAAAGAGGTGAATTTTACCGGCTTTGCTTGACTTTCCCCGGATTTTGTAGCATAATCATCAAAAATCTCAAAGGAGGGATTTTCCATGGAAAGACTTACGATGACAATCGGAAGGCAGAAACAGATCGCCCTGATCGCCCACGACAACAAAAAGCGGGAATTGATCGAATGGTGCGAAGAACATAAAGATATCTTAAAGAACCACTTCCTCTGCGGCACCGGAACCACGGCCCGCATGATTACCGACCAGACCGGCCTGCCGGTCAAGGGCTATAACAGCGGCCCCTTAGGCGGCGACCAGCAGATCGGCGCCAGGATTGTTGAGGGCCGGGTGGATTTCGTGATCTTTTTCTCGGATCCTTTAACGGCGCAGCCCCATGACCCGGATGTGAAGGCGCTCCTTCGAATCGCACAGGTTTACGACATCCCCATCGCCAACAACAAGGCGACGGCAGACTTTTTAATCACATCAAAATATATGGCCGAAGAATATGAGCACGAGGTCATAAACTTCAGCCAGAACATTGCGGAGAGGGCAAAGACCCTGTAATGACGTTCAGACGGCGTGCCCTTCCAGGCGGTGCAGGAATTCTTCCGCGGCCTTCCTGCCGTTTTCAAAGAGCGCCAGGCTTTCTTCTCTCCCGATATCAAAATCTGTCGCATTGACGTACCGAAATCCCTGCCGGGTCTTCACTCTGGCAGGGATTTTTATGGTGCGGCTCAAATCCGAAGCGGAAATCCGGCTCCTGTCCACGGCGCCAAGGCAGGTGGAGACGATGGATTTTAGATACTCCACGATGTTTTCGCCGGCACCGTCCGCCGGAGGCCGCCCTTCCTCTTCGCCGGAAAATTGGAAGCCCAGGGTGCTGATGGCCGTCTCTTTCTCATAGCCCTCAAACATCCAGATCGGATAATTGCTTAAAAGCCCGCCGTCCACGATCTTGTGGACGCGGCCGCTTCCGTCCTTTAAGCGCACCGGCTCAAAATAGACAGGGATGCTGACGCTCATGCGGACGGCTTCCGCCACCGAAAAGGCTTCGGGATCCAGCCCCAGGGATGGAAGGTCGTCGGGAAAAAGAAGAAGCTTCCGGTCAGTCAGGTCGCTGGCCGTAATCCGCAGGGTGCGGCCCGAACCGCGAAGGTCTCCGAAGGTTTTCACGCCCTTTTTTAACAGCATCCCCTCGACCCAGTTCTTCAGGTATTTCGTATTGTAAATCCCGAGGGTGAAAAAAATGGACAGGGCCTTTCCGGCTGCCCCGAAATAGTCCACGAATTCTGCGCCCCGGAATTTCATGTAATCCAGGGTCTCCATCTCCTGTTTCAGTTCTTTGCATCTGTAACCGGCCGCCAAAAGGGCCGCCACAATGGCCCCGGCCGACGATCCGGCGAGCCCGGCAAACCGGTATCCGGCCTCCTCCAGCCGGCAGGCCGCTCCCACGTGGCCGATGCCGCGGACGCCTCCGCCTTCAAACACTCCGTTGCAGGTTTTCGTACCGCATCACGCCTTCGATCCCTTTTTCCATGCATATGCCGCGCTGCCGCCGTCCATTCCTGTACATGGCCCGTCAGATAAGGCCCTCTTTTTGAAGCCACTCCTCCAGCTCGCCGATCTGGGATTCCCCGGCGATAAAAAGCCCGGCCTCCTTAAGAAGCCTTGCCGTCTTTCCCATGCCGTCGGTGAGTTTATGGGAAAAGGTTCCGTCATAAATCCCCGTGGAACCGCAGGAGGGGCTTCTCTCCTTTAAAACTGCTGCCGCACAGCCAAAGCTTTCCGCCGTCTTTAAGGCGATCCCGGCTCCCAAAAGGAACTCGGCCGTCACGTCTTTGCCTTCGGTATTGACGACGGCGCCGCTTTCCTTTTGAACTTCTGCCGCCGGCCGCGGAACCGGAAGCCCGCCGTCCCGCTCGGGACAGACAAGATGGAACACGGCTTTCCCCTTCATCCGCTCCATGAAGGAAATCACTTCCTCTCTCCTGTTGTTCCCGCCGTCCCATTTGCAGTTTTCCCCTGCCAGGCAGGCGCTCATCAGAATATGAATCATGATGCTCTCCTTTCCCCAGAAGCCAGTAAAGAGGCGCTTAATCGCCTGTTCCCATCCCCGCACATCTTGCCTGGGGCTTTGCTTTTTTCACGGTTTCCACAATCTTTTGAACCCATCCGCCGCGAAACAGCTCACAGGCATACGGATCCGGCCCCATGATGTTATCCGGAGTGCGCTCCAACGCCGCGGCGCGGCAGCCTCCAAGGCACTGATTTGCGTATTCGCAGGCGGCACATTCCGGATTCAGCCGCAGATACTCCGACGCCCTGGTATCGATCAGGCGCATATACCGGGAATCCGTGATGCATCTGGCCAGGCCAAGCTCCGGTATCAGCGGGAACTCCTGCTGAATATCCATGCCCGACAGGGCCATACAGGGAAGTGCGCGCCCTTCGGCAGAGATATACATGACCATGCGGGCATGGCCGCAGATGCAGGTCTTTTCCGTATCACCGCAGTTTTTCAACAGCGGGATATCAAACCAGTCCGGGTCCCGGGGAGATGCGCCAAAAAAGCCGCCGAGCTGAAGGGAAAGGGGCATTCCATCCTCATAATACTGAGGGATGTAATCCAGATAGAGCTGATACAGTTCCTCCATGGAAATAGCCTCGCCGTAGCCGCCCTTTTTCCATTCTCCCACATCCGCAATGGGATTTGTCTTGAGAGAACGGCACCCCCATGCCGCAAGGTTTTGGACACTTTTTCTTAACGTATGTTTGTTGGCATTATGGATGCACATTTCCGCCCCGGTGGGAAATCCCTTTTCCTTACAGCGGAGAAATGCTTCTTTTACAATCTTTTCCGCACCCGGGATTCCTCTCAGCCAGTCATGATGGCCTTCGCCGTCGTAGCTCATGTTAAACTCCGGAAAGACCTTCCTTTCGGCCAGCTCATCGAGCAGCCTGTCCGTTACCAGCTTTCCATTGGAATAAATGGTAGTAATATGAATGCCCCGCGCAAGAAGTGCGTCCACAATTTCCATAAAATCCTTACGCACAAGAGGTTCGCCGCCTGTCAGCGATACGTTCATGATACCGCATTCCGCAAGCTGGTTCACAATGTCCATCATCGTTTCGTGATCCAGTTCGCCCAGCCGGGCATCCGGCGCCGACATGTAACAGTGCTTGCAGCGGTAGTTGCACTTACCGGTGATCGACCAGTGGGCTGTCCGTATGTATCTCGCCGGGTACTGGTGATACGCCTGTCCCGGCTGCATGGACGTTCCGGGGGGACAGGCCTCGATGATTCCATTTTTTTCCAATATAGGAATCATATCTCTCAGTTTCTGCGGGATAACCGCAAGGGACAGATCGACAGAACCATCGCACAGCCGTAAGACATCCATTTCACTGCCCCGGATAAACAGCGTTTGTCCGGTATTTGCATCTACCAGGGCGTATGGAAGCTTTTCCCATCCGCGAAGAAGCAAATTCTTTTTCAGTATATAATACATATCTCTCCTCATTCCGGAGCGCCGCCAGGTTTCGTTTCGCCGCAATCGGGGCAGACTGTCAAAACCATTGGCGGCGCTCCGGCCTAATCAGGCATGAAGCCTTTTCTTTATACAGAATATCTGATTAGCTGACTGCCTCACCGCCGCCGCCAAGCATGCAGATGCAGCGTAATCCAGACGTCCCGACCGCATAGTAGCCCTGGCCGTAAAAGGCGCATGCACAGTCTCCCTCTTTGGGCCTGGTGGCTGTTCCGCCGCCTCCTACTACGCATCCACATGTTGCTCCGCCTGCTACCGCATCCAATTCATCATCTGACAGCTCGGCGGATTCTGCGAAATCTGCTTCCGTAAGAGTAATTCCTTTTGATGCGGCATGTTCCATGATTTTTTCCTTCTGCGCCTGGACATGCTCTTCCTCCAGCTTATCCATCTCTTTTCTGAATTCCTCATCCTGGGAAATCATCTCCAAATACTTCTTCATGTTCTCCGTCATCTTCGTTTCCTCCTTTATATTATGGTTCAGTCATGTCTGGCCTTTTCTTCCGGCCAGAACTCTCACCTTATGTGGTGTCATATTTATATACGAATAAATCCGCCGCAGGGCTTGCTTTTTTATAATTTTTTTAAAAAATATTTTTTTGCATTCTGTCTCCCGTTTTGTGTACTATTGTATCATTAAAACAATGCCATTTCCAGAAAAATTTCATTGCCGGTATGAAAAAAGAGACAATCTCACCTGGAACCCGGGGCATAAAACCCGAATTCCGTGAAATTGTCTCTTTCTGTATTCCTAGAATAAAAACAGCTGTCCCTTTTACTGGTTCTTCCTGCTTATCATGGCTCTCTTTCTGAGGGTCGGATCAAGGATTTTCTTCCGGATCCGAAGGCTCTTCGGCGTAACCTCCAAAAGCTCATCAGTGTCGATGAAGTCCAGACACTGCTCCAAGCTCATCTCCTTCGGCGGCGTAAGCTTTAAGGCCTCGTCGGAGCTGGAGGAACGCGTATTCGTGAGCTTTTTCGTCTTGCAGACGTTGAGCTCGATGTCCTCGGCTCTGGGGCACTCGCCGACCACCATGCCGGAGTACACCTTGACGCCCGGCCCGATGAACAGCGTGCCGCGCTCCTGGGCGTTAAAGAGGCCGTAGGTGATGGACTCGCCGGCCTCAAAGGCAATCAGGGAACCGTTCTTTCTGTAACTTAAATCGCCCTTATAATCGGCATAGCCGTCGTAAATCGTATTTAAAATGCCGTTTCCCTTCGTATCCGTCAGGAATTCGCCGCGGTAGCCGATGAGGCCGCGGGACGGGATGGAAAATTCCAGACGCGTATAGCCGCCGCTTACCGGGCTCATGCCCTGAAGCTCGCCTTTCCTGCTTGTGAGCTTCTGAATCACGACTCCCGTATAGTCCTCCGGCACGTCCACATAGGCAAGCTCCATGGGCTCTAACTTCCGGTTGCGCTCGTCGTAATGGTAGATAACCTCAGCCTTGCTGACGGCAAACTCGAAGCCCTCACGTCTCATGTTCTCGATCAGTACGGAAAGGTGCAGCTCACCGCGGCCGGAAACCTTGAAGCAGTCGGCGGAATCCGTCTCTTCCACCCGGAGGCTCACGTCGGTGTTGAGCTCGCGGAACAGGCGGTCACGGATGTGGCGGGAGGTGATGTATTTTCCCTCCTGGCCTGCTAACGGGCTGTCGTTTACCATGAAATACATGGCAATGGTCGGCTCGGAAATCTTCTGGAACGGGATCGCCTCGGGATGTTCCGGGGAACAGAGCGTATCACCGATATGGATGTCCGGGATGCCGGAGATGGCCACGATGGAGCCGATTTCTGCGCTCTGCACCTCTGCGCGGTTTAAGCCGTCAAACTCGTAGAGCTTTCCGATTTTTACCTTTTTCATCTTGTCGGGGTCGTGGTGGTTCACCAGGACGCACTCCTGGTTGACCTTTAAGGAACCGTTTTCAATCTTTCCGATTCCGATGCGGCCCACGTATTCGTTGTAGTCGATGGTGCTGATTAACACCTGGGTATCGGCCTCCGGGTCGCCCTCCGGCGCCGGGATGTAGTCGATGATTGTCTCAAAGAGCGCGCTCATGTCCGCATCCGGATCGTCTAAATTCTTCTTTGCGAAGCCGGCGCGGGCAGACGCGAACACGAACGGGCAGTCAAGCTGCTCGTCGGAGGCGTCCAGATCCATGAAAAGCTCTAACACCTCGTCGATGACCTCCTGGGGCCTTGCCTCCGGGCGGTCGATTTTGTTGATGCAGACGATGACGTGAAGATCCAGCTCCAGCGCCTTCTGAAGGACGAATTTCGTCTGGGGCATCGGGCCGTCGAAGGCATCCACCACAAGGATGACGCCGTCTACCATCTTAAGCACGCGCTCCACCTCGCCGCCGAAGTCGGCATGGCCTGGCGTGTCCACAATATTGATCTTTACGCCGTTATAGGATACTGCTGTATTCTTGGAGAGGATCGTGATCCCTCTCTCCCTCTCGATGTCGTTGGAGTCCATGACACGGTCCACGACCTCCTGGTTCGCGCGGAACACGCCGCTCTGCCGCAAGAGCTGATCCACGAGGGTCGTCTTGCCATGGTCTACGTGGGCGATGATCGCCACATTTCTGATCTCTTCACGCTTGATTTTCATATAGAAACCTCTTTCCTGGTCTTCTTCCTGCGATTTTCGACACATGATTATAGCATCCCATACGGCAAAATGCAATAAAAACCTTATTTATTCCTCTGTCTATAATCATCCACAAATCCCTCATATCTGCTTCGGGAACATAAAACTTAAAATTATATATTTTTCAAAAAATAGAGCCTGCTATACAAGCTCTATTCGATACTTTCACTATATACAATGCTCGTTGTTATATACATTTATCCCCCATTGGATATCCTCTTGATCTGCCGGATCATCAAAATAACTATTCCAATAGCTGATATCACTTGTTCCGGAAAGTATCTGCACAAACCCTGCCGCAGTTTTTAATGTTGTTTCCCCGAAACAAGTACTACCAACATATCCGTAATGAAAATTTCCAATTGTTTCACCTGTCATCGTCGCTTGCAGTTCAGATTCAAAATATCTTGTTGTCGTTCCAAGTTTGACTTTATAATCCCATATTCCACCGCTGCGGACTCTTTCTGCAAAATACGTTCCAGCCACTATGTGCGCCGTCCCGAATACTGCCGAATCATACACATCTTGTAATTCTTGTGCATGTTGTCTGGTTTCTGGCATAAGATCAATGATTATCTCTCTCCGCGCAGGACTTGGAATATTCGATATATCTGGTGCTGGCACATGCATAATTTTCAAACCGCTATCGACCTTTATTGCGCCTCGATCAACCAAAATATTTAAACGGGACAGAAAATCATTCAGTATCTTTGCTTCATTATCAGACAGTTTATCAAGGATATGTGGATCAATAGTAATGTCATCTGACATATAAACTGATGATATATTATTAAGCAAAAATGCATACGCAGAATAATCATCCACAACTACTTCCTTTCGTACTGCAGTAGATTTGATTCCACGCCTCAGTATCAGACGCAGCCACCCGTTTTACTATTCATATGTAGGTGTACCTCTTTATCTAGGTAAGAATACTCTTAATTTATCTCACTATGTGAGCCTGTTTTTCTGCGATAATCCGCGATTTTGACACATTCTGCTTTCTTTCCTTTCGCACTATTCCCCCCTCAAAAAGCCAGAAATATAAGGAAATTTATGGCTATACAGAACATCAGCAACGTAATATTAACTATTAAAAATATCAAGAAAAATATTTTTCCTTTTTTATCGATACCAATATGACAGCGAATAAGAAAAATAGATAAATTTGAAACTTCTGTCATAGAGAATACATAAAACAGAATAAAAGTTACATAAATAGGTAGTGAAAAAAATATTAGAAATAATAACAGCCCTACCGAACTGAACAGTAGCAGTAAACTAATGATACAATGTAATTTTACATCTTTTTTCGTAATATTCCCCCTTCCTAACAAAAACCGTCAGTGTTCTTTTGGCTTAAAATTCGTTTTACCCTGCCACAGCCCCTCCACCAAAACCATTCCTTCCTTGTTTAAAATCTATTATATACTTAGATTTTAACAAGCTTTCACAAAATAATCAACATTTTTTAATCTTGTATTGATATTTTATGTTCAATTATAAATTTTCTCTCTACATCTCTCTTCAGGGAATTTATCCATACAAAATCAGGTTGAATTGTGCCTTTACAGATTTATCCAGAGGATACCTCTATGCGTAAAAACACTTATCTTTAGAAGAACGCCCTGCCATTAAATCCATGCCAGACAACTCTGCTTCCTTTAAAGCCGATAAAACCTGCCGCATCAAACGCTCATACTCCGAAATTATATTTATGACTCAAAAATAATTGTCTCTTTATTTAAAAGGCCATACCAGGTCTCGTCACCCTTTAGAAGCTTTGCCGTCCCGTTTGTCCCCTCGGTGATGTCGGCGGCCAGGGCGTCGTACTGGGCGGCCGGAACCAGCAGGGAATACGTCACCTTATCGGTGTAGGAGCTGTCGAGCACCGTGATCCCGGCCTGTCCCAAAAGGTACTGGATTTTCCCAACACCGCCGTAAGCCGTCTCCACCTCCATGCGAAAGCCCCTCTTTTTCTCCACCACGCAGGCGGCCGAAAGCCCGGCCTTTACGGCGCCGGAGTACGCCCGCACAAGGCCGCCGGTCCCGAGAAGCGTGCCGCCGAAATACCGCGTCACCACAGCGCAGACGTTATGGATGTCCTCGCCGAGAAGCACGTCAAGCATGGGCCGCCCTGCCGTCTGGGCCGGCTCTCCGTCATCGCTGCACCTGGTGAGCTCATGGTTCCTTCCTATTGTAAAAGCCGAACAGTTATGGCTGGCATCCCAGTATTTCTTTTTCATTTCCGCAATAAAGGCGGCGGCCTCCTCCTCCGAATTCACCGGCCGGAGCGTGGCGATGAACCTGGACTTCTTTTCCACGATCTCATTTTCGCCTCCTGCATAGAGAATTTTATAGCTGTCTCCCATCTGGCTTCCTCCCTTAAAACTCCCCGCGTTTCCTGCGGTTTATTGTTTTTTTATATTTATGACCTGTTTTTTCCAAATACCGTAAAAAAGTCTTCATAACTTCCCACTCAGGTGTCAAAAATATCATAATACAAACCAATCTTTTCCACAATAACTATTTATTATTGGAAAAAACTTTGCTATAATGAGGAAATGATAAAGGAGGCTTCCTGAATGAATTATGGAAAAGATGAAGTGGCAAGAAAGCTGCGGCAGATCAATTCCAGGGCCGAGAAGGTGCAGACGAAGTTCATCCTCTTTTTTCTGAAGCTGATTTTCATCGTCTGCTCGCTCTGCGTGATCCTTGGTGCCAGCTTAGGCTACGGCGTATTCAAGGGGATCCTGGATTCTGCCCCGGAAATTGATGTGGCCAGCATCGAGCCGAGCGGCTTTGCCACAATGGTATATGACAGCAAAGGGAACCTGACGGAAACCATCGTCAAGTCCGGTGCCAACCGTCTTGAGGCGTCCTACGAGGAACTGCCCCAATGCCTGATTGACGCCTTCGTCGCCATCGAAGACGCCAGGTTCTGGCAGCATAAGGGAATCGACCTGCGCTCCATCATGAGGGCCGTGGTCGGCGTCCTCACCGGCGACAGCAGCGCCGGCGGCGGCAGCACCATCACACAGCAGCTCATCAAAAACAACGTATTCTCCGGCGGAAACGAGGATACCTTCGGGGAACAGCTGGAGCGGAAAATCCAGGAGTGGTACCTGGCCGTCCAGCTGGAACAGATCATGAGCAAAGAGCTCATCATGAAGAACTATTTGAATACCATCAACCTCGGAAACAACACCCTGGGCGTCAAGGCGGCGGCCAAGCGGTATTTTGACAAGGACGTCTCGGAGCTGACTCTTTCCGAGGCAACGGTCATCGCCGGCATCACCCAGAACCCCTCGCGGTTCAATCCGCTTTCGGAAAATGGCCAGAAGAACAACGAGGAAAAGCGCCGCGTCATCCTCCAGTACATGTACGAGCAGGGTAAAATCTCCAAAGAGGATCAGGAGGAAGCCCTGGCTGACGATGTTTACTCCAGGATCAAAAACGTGGATCTCGTGACACAGGAAAACGACAGCCCGTTCACCTATTTTACGGACGAGCTGATCGAACAGGTCATGACGGCGCTCCAGGAACAGCTCGGCTACACGGAGACCCAGGCCTACAACCTGCTCTACTCCGGCGGCCTCGAGATTTACACGACACAGGATCCTGATCTCCAGGCCATCGTCGACGAGGAGATCAGCAATCCCGACAACTACACTGTCGCTTATTACTCCCTTGACTACCGGCTTTCGATCCAGCATGCCGACGGGACGACGACCCACTATTCGGACGAGAGCATGGCAAAATACATCCGAAACGACTTAGGGCAAAGCTCCTTCAACGGCTTATTTGACAGCAAGGAAGAAGCCCAGGCTGCCGTGGATCAGTATCGGGAGGCCATGACCGGCGAAGGCGACACGATTCTCGGCGAATCGGTCTACTTTATCCTCCAGCCCCAGGCGTCCTTCGTCCTTATGGATCACAATACCGGCTATGTGAAGGCCATCAGCGGCGGCCGCGGCGAAAAGGAAGTAAGCCTCTCCTTAAACCGCGCCACCAACACCCTGCGCCAGCCGGGCTCCACCTTTAAGGTTATCACGGCCTTCGCGCCGGCCCTGGATGCCTGCGGCGCAACCTTAAGCACGGTTTACTACGACGCGCCTTATACCGTCGGCACAAAGACCTTCCGGAACTGGTATTCCAGCCGCGGCTATTTCGGCTATGCAACGATCCGCGACGGCATCACCTATTCCATGAACATCGTTGCCGTCCGCTGCCTGATGGAGACTGTGACGCCGCAGCTCGGCGTGGAATACGCGAGGAATTTCGGCATCACGTCCCTCACGGACACCGACTACAACGCGGCAACGGCTCTCGGCGGCATTACGAAAGGCGTCTCCAATCTGGAGCTGACGGCTGCTTACGCCACCATCGCCAACGGCGGCATGTACACGAAGCCTGTCTTCTTTACGAAGATTTTAGACCACAATGGAAAAGTCCTCTTGGAAAACGAGCCGGAAACCAGGCGCGTCCTCAAGGATTCCACGGCCTTCCTCTTAACGGATGCCATGACCGATGTGGTGGAAAGCAACCGCATGTACGCAACGCCGGGCGTCAGCTTAAACTCCACCGGTACGGCCGCGAAAATTTCCGGCATGTCGACAGCCGGCAAATCCGGCACGACGACGGCCAACAACGACATCTGGTTCGTGGGCTACACGCCTTACTATACGGCCGGCATCTGGTCTGGCTGCGATGACAACCAGAAGATTTCGGCCATCGGAAGCACCACAAGCTACCACAAGGCCATCTGGAAGAACATTATGACGCGGGTTCACGAAGGGCTGGCCGACACCGGCTTCCCGGTTCCGTCGTCGGTAGAAACTGCCCAGGTCTGCCGGAAATCCGGCATGCTTGCGAGCCCCGGCGTCTGCCAGTCAGACCCCAGGGGAAATGCCGTGGAGACGGAATACTTTGCAAAGGGAACCGTTCCCACGGAGGTCTGCAACCACCATGTACGCATCACGGTCTGCTCCGCTTCGGGCGGACGGCCGACGGAATACTGCCCGGCCGATACCAGGGTGTCCGGCACCTTCATGGTGCTGCCGGAGGGCGAGACGGGAGCCACAGACGACTCCAGATACGCCATCCCGGGCTACTGCAATGTCCACACGGCCGCTTCTACCATCATCACTCCGGGAGAAACCGATCCGGCCGGCACGGTGACGCCGATTACGCCGGAACCCACATCTCCGCTTGGGCCTGGGTATATCCCCATCAGCCCGCAGTAACCGGATATTTGAATTTTATGCAGGCATGATGCCGCTTGCCGGGTTTGTGCAGCAGAAAAAGAGACCAGCACCTGTCCCCTCTTTTTTGGGGGAGCAGGCAGTGGTCTCTTTTTTCTTCCTTATAATTCCCTATAAAAGCCCAGCTAACCGCGGCAGTCCAAGGCTCACGACCGGCACATATGTCACGAGAAGAAGCCCGATTAAAATTGCCGCATAATACGTCAGCATGTACGGCATGACTTTGGATAAGCTGGTGCGGCCCACCTTAATCGCCACAAACAGCGTATTTCCCACCGGCGGCGTGATGTTGCCGATGCAGAGGTTGTAAACCAGGATCAGGCCGAACTGCACCGGATCCATACCGAAGGTCTTGACGACCGGAAGGAATAACGGCGTAAAGATCAGGATGGCAGGCGTCACGTCCATGAAGGTTCCGGCAATCAGAAGGATCACGTTCATGATCAAGAGAATGATGACCGGATTCTGCGTCAGTCCCAGAAGGGCCTCGGAGATGGCCTGCGGGATCTGGGTAAAGGACATGACCCAGCCGAGGATATTGGACACGCCGATTAAAAATACGACCATGCCGCTCATCTTGGCGCTGTCCACCACGATGTTCCAGAAGGACTTTAAGGTAATGTTCCGGTAGCAGATGCCTAAGATCAGCGCGTAGACTACGGCGATGGCCGAGCCTTCGGTGGCTGTGAAGGCGCCGCCGATGATGCCGCCGATGACGACGACGATCAGGGAAAGGGCCGGGATGGCGCGGAGCGTGCAGACGCCCAGGTTCTTCCAGTCGAATTTCCCCGGAAGTCCTTTATATCCCTTTTTCTTTGAAATCAGGATGGCGGCCGCCATACAGCAGACGGCCCAGATTATTCCCGGCACATAGCCTGCCATGAAAAGGGCTGCGACAGAGGTTCCGCCTGCCGCCAGGGAGTAAGTAATCAGTGCGTTTGACGGCGGGATCAGGAGGCCGGACGGAGCCGACGCGCCGTTGGTTGCGGCACAGAGGGCCTTGTCATATCCCTGTTCCTCCTCGCCCTTTTCCACCATGCTTCCGACGGCCGCTGCTGCTGCCGAGGCGGAGCCGGAGATGGCACCGAAAAGGGCGTTTGCGCCGACATTCGTCACAAGAAGGGCACCCGGCATTTTTCCGAGAATCGCCATGACGAAGTCCACGAGGCGCTTGGCGATGCCGCCCTGGTTCATCAGATTCCCTGCCAGGATGAAGAACGGGATCGCCGTCAGGCTGAATTTGCTCATGCCCACGAAGATGCGCTGTGCGCCTGTTACCACGGACACATCAAGGGCGACGGTCTGGAGAATGCAGATCAGGGAGGAAATGCCGATAGCATAGGAAATCGGCACCCCGACAATCAGAAGAACCGCCAGGATCACAACAATAATGAGTAAAGACTGGATTGCCATCGCTTATACCTCCGCCTCCTTTGCTCCGAAATCGCCTTTGCTGATATCGGCGATATTTAGTACGGTGTAAATCATGTTCAGGACGCCGCAGACCGGAAGCACCACATAGAACACGCCGACGGCCACGCCCAGGGAGGACGTCATCTGGCCCATGGCAAGGTTCGTGATCTGGATCCCGCCGTAAACGAGGATTACGGCAGAAAAGGCAAAGGCTACCAGCTCGCCGAAGATAGAAAGAGCCTTTCTGGCTCCCGGGCCCATGCGCTCCACCAGAATCGGGATGTTCATGTGCCCTCTCTCACCGGTGATTAAGGACGCCCCAAAGAGGCTGGCCCATGCAAACAGATAGGATACCAGTTCCTCCGACCAGGAGGACGGGTTCTGAAGGACATATCTTGTAAAGACCTGCCAGCAGGTCAGGATTACCATGGCGATAAAGCTGACGCCTGCCAGCACGTTTAAAATCCTGTTTAAAAGATCTCTCAATGCTTTCATCTCTTATCCCCTCCTCCTTTTAAGATTCCGCAGCAGGATACATCTCGTTGTATGCCTGGATTTTTTCGTAGATCGGCGCCAGCTCCGGATACTGGGCCAGCATGGACTCGTGCATCGGGGCGCAGGCCTCCTGGAACGGCTTCGTATCGGGATATAAGAAGTTTACGCCCTGCTCGTTCGCTGCCCGCTCTTTTGCGTTCTCCACGGCTGTCACCCACTCTTCTCTCTGCACCGAATTGACAAGCGCGAAGCCTTCTTCAAAGATGGCCCGCTCTTCCTCGGAAAGTCCCTCTAAAAAGGCGTTGTTGCCGATGAGGATATCCGGGATCATCTGATGCATGTCGTAGGAATAGTATTTGCAGACATCGCCGTGGCCGTTGTCTGTCAGCGCCATTTCGTTGTTCTCGGCGCCGTCGATGATTTTCGACTGGAGCGCCGTATAAACCTCGCCGAAGCCCATGGGCGTTGCGGAACCGCCTAAAAGGTTCATCATCTGCACGTTAGTCGGCGACTGCTGGACACGGATTTTTAATCCCCGCAGGTCGGCAACGGTCTCGATGGGCTTATCCACCGTGTAGAAGTTTCTCGTTCCGGCATCCAGCCATGTCACGGCCTCAAAGCCGGCCTGCTTTGTGGATTCAAAGATCGGCCCTGTGACCTCCCCGTCGTCCATGGAGGCGTGGTAGGCCTCCGAGGACGCGAAAAGGTAGGGAAGGTTAAATAAGGTATAGTTTTCACTGAAGGTCTCCAAAAGGGAGTTGGAGGCGACGCAGAAGTCGATGGCGCCTGTCTGGGTCAGCTGCACCATTTCGTTCTGGGAGCCTAAAAGCTCGCTCGGGAATACCTCCACGTTGTATTTATCGCCGAGCCGCTCCTCGATGAATTCCTCGAAAGCCGCCAGCGCAATGTGGGTCGGGTGGTTGGTGGACTGGTTGTGGCCGATACGGATAATCCGCCTGTCGTCCCCGGCACTCTGGCAGCCGGTCAGGGCCCCCGCCGCAAGGGCAAGGGCCGCCATGCATGCGGCCGCGCGAAATTTGTTTTTCCTGTTCATAAGACTGCCCTCTTCCTTTTATCCGAAGCCTGTTTTTATACTCCGGAATATGCGGCGTACCCGCCGTCAATCGGGATGCAGACGCCGGTGATGAAGCCGGCCGCATCGTTGTTTAATAAAAACAGCACGGCGCCCACAAGTTCTTCCAGCTCGCCGAACCGTCCCATGGGCGTTCCCGCCAGGATTTTTGCGGTTCTGGCCGTCGGTGTCCCGTCCTCGTTAAAGAGCAGGGCACGGTTCTGGTTTCCCACAAAGAAGCCGGGGGCAATGGCGTTTACGCGGATACCGGATTTTGCAAAGTACGTTGCCAGCCACTCGGTGAAGTTTACGATGGCCGCCTTTGCGCCGGAGTATGCCGGGATTTTCGTAAGGGGCGTGTAGGCGTTCATGGAGGCGATGTTTAAGATATTTCCATTTCTGTCTATCATGTCTGCGGCGAACACCTGCGTCGGAAGCAGCGTGCCCAGCCAGTTTAAGGAGAAGACGAACTCCACACCGGACTTATCCAGGTCAAAGAAGGTCTTGCAGTTTTCGATGTCCTTGGCCTCATGATGGAACTCATTGTCCGTCGTCGCACGGGGGTTGTTGCCGCCGGCGCCGTTGATTAACACATCGCAGGGGCCGAGATCCTTTAAAATCTGTTCATGGGCGGACTCCAGGTTTTCCCTGTCGAGGACGTTTGTCTTATAAGCTTTTGCGATGCCGCCCTGGGCTGTGATCCCATCGGCCACCTTCTTTGCCGCTTCCTCATTGAGATCAAGCACAGCCACCTTGCCGCCGGCAGCCGCCAGCTTCTCGGCAAACATGCCGCAGATGGCTCCGCCTGCACCTGTAACTACGCACACCTTTCCGGTCAGATCTGTGTTCAGTACATTCTTTTCCATAATCACGCTCTCCTTTTTCTTCTATTTATTCCATGATTTTTCACATGCTTCAAAAAGTCCGTTCAAGTAGGCAGCTCCCAGGGCCCTGTCGTAAAGGCCGTAGCCCGGTTTCCCGGTCTCGCCCCAGATCATGCGCCCGTGATCCGGCCGCACATAGCCGTCAAAGCCTGTCTCCACGAGGGCTTTCGTGATTTCATACATATCCAGGGAGCCGCAGCCGGAAAGATGGGCCCGCTCCTCAAAGGAACCGTCGTCCATGATCTTCACGTTCCGCATGTGCATGAAGCCGATGCGTCCCATGGCAGAATATTTCCGCACCATGGCCGGGATGTCGTTGAACTTCGCGCAGCCTAAGGAGCCGGTGCAGAGGCAGAGGGCGTTGGACGGGGAATCCACGATGGAAAGGTACCGGTCCAGGTTCTCCTCACAGGTGATGACCCGGGGCAGTCCGAAAATCGGATACGGCGGATCGTCGGGATGGAGCGCCATGACGACGCCGCACTCCTCGGCCACCGGGATGACGCGCTTTAAAAACACCTCAATGTTGTTCCAGAGGCCTTCTTCGCCCAGCTTTCCGTATGCCTGGATCAGGCCGCGCACCTCGTCCTGGGTGTAGCTGGCATCCCAGCCCGGCAGGTTGATGTCGTCCGTTAAGGGATCTAATCCCTTCATCTGATCCCAGTACATCACAAGGCTCGTGGAGCCGTCGTCCGCCTTCTTGTCAAGCTGTGTCCTTGTCCAGTCAAAAACCGGCATGAAATTGTAGGTCACGCATTTTACACCGTATTTGGCGCAGCGGCGGATGTTCTCACAGTAGGCGTCGATATGGGCGTCCCTCTTTTCTGTTCCGAGCTTGATGTCCTCGGACACGGGGATGGACTCCACCACATCGAATACGAGCCCGTGGGCCTCGCAGTCCTTTTTGATCTTTTCGATGCTCTCCTCGGGCCACACCTCGCCCGGCTTCACGTCATAGACGGCAGAGACGATGGAGCGCATGCCCGGGATCTGGGAGATGTATTCCAGAGAAACCGGATCCGACTCCCCATACCAGCGAAATGACATTTTCATACTTGCTTTCCTCCTTCTTTTTTGCTTTCCGCTATTTGCAATTTTCCTGAATCTTTATTATAATGATAGCAGGTTGTCCGTGATTTCTCATCGGATATACTGCTTAAAATCTGGTATAAATTGCTATAATCCATAATTATATACAAAAACAGCGAGGTATTTTTGTATTATATGCACAAAGATATTTTTTCTCTCCGGCAGACTATGGTTCGTCCGGATTTTGAATGCTACCACTATTTTGATATTATTCCCCCTGTGGTGGACTTTCATGAACATGAATTTTACGAGGTGTTTTTCTTTCTGTCCGGCAATGTCTCCTACAACATCGAGGGGCGCACCTACCTTCTCCGGCCAGGCGACATTCTTTTAACCGACAACAAGGACATCCACCGGCCGGACATCCGGCCAGGAAAGCCTTATGAACGGTTCGTCCTCTGGATCATGCCGTCCTACCTGTCCCAGATTGCGAAATTCGGTTCCAGCCTGACGGACTGCTTCGCCGACGCCAGCGCAAAAAAACACCAGCTCATCCGCCCGGAAAGCGGCCTGGTGGCGCGTCTTAAAAACATTTTAGAGAAGATCATCGAAAACCGGGACGGAAAAGAGCTTGGAAGCAGCGTCCTGGAAAATATCTACCTGATCGAATTTATGGTCTATTTGAACCGGGCTTACTATGCGGACTCTGCGATTCTCCCGAAGGACATCACGGAGAATGAGAAGATCAATGCGGTCGTCGCCTACATCAACGATCATCTGGACGAGGAGCTGACCCTGGACCGGCTTGCGGAGACCTTTTTTGTCAGCAAGTCCTACCTCTCCCACCAGTTCAAGGCGTACACCGGCCTGACGCTGTTCCAGTTCATCATAAAAAAGCGCCTCACCGTGGCCCGCAACATGATCTCCGAAGGCGCCGCCATGATGGATGCCTGTATGCGCTGCGGCTTCAACGACTATTCCAACTTTCACAAGGCCTTTAAAAAGGAATTCGGCCGCAGCCCCAAAGAATATAAAAGCCAGTAAGCCGGCAAAGGCAGCCCGTCCCCGGACATGCCCTGCCGGCTCTTTTTATCTCCAATATGGCTGTTTTTCCGGTGCACCGGACACGCGGCGTTTTAGCTTTTCATCTTCGGCTTAAAAATCAGGGAACCGAGATAGCCGAAAATCAGGGCGCCGGAAATCCCGACGGCGCTCGCCGTAAACCCGCCCTTAAAAATCCCGAGGAAGCCGTCCTCGGACATGGCCTTTGAGATCCCTTTCCAGAGGGTGTTCCCGAAGCCGCTTAAGGGTACCGTGGCCCCGGCGCCTGCCCACTGGGCAAATGGTTCATAAAAGCCAAGATATCCTAAAATCGCGCCGCTGACGACTAAAAGCACCATGATCCGGCCCGGCATCAGCTTCGTCTTATCCATTAAAATCTGCACCAGCATGCAGAGGATGCCGCCCACAAGAAACGCTTTGATATAATCCAAGGTATCTACCGCCTTTCTTTTTTCATTCTTCGCAGCTTTCAAGCACCGCAGCATGGGCGATGCCCGGGACGCTCTGGCCCTCGTTGAAGCTTACGGTGGATAGCAGCGCCCCCGTCGGAAGAAACAGAACCCGCTTCCAGAGGCCTTCTTTGATCCGCGGGAGAATATAGCCGCAGAGCACCGAGGCCGAACAGCCGCAGCCGCTTCCGCCGGCGTGGGTGTCCTGGCTGGCGGCGTCAAAGATTTCGATGCCGCAGTCCATGTAGCGGCTTTCCGCGTCATGTCCGGCCTTGTCTAGGAAGTCCAGAAGAAGCCGCTTCCCCACCTGCCCCAAATCGCCGGTGATAATTTTGTCGTAATGGTTCTCGTCCACGCCAAGGTCATGGAAGTTCGTAAGGATCGTATCCACGGCCGCCATCGCCATGGCCGCCCCCATGTTCATGGAATCCCGGATGCCCATGTCGATGATTTTTCCCGTCGTGATGGCTGTCACCTTCGCCAGGGACGTCTCTTTTTTCTTCCCCTTTTTGGCCGCCGAAAGAATCACTGAGCCGCAGCCTGTGACCGTCCAGGTGGCTGAGTAGGGACGCTGGTTCCCGTATTCCAGGGGAAAACGGAACTGTTTTTCCGCTGAGGCAAAATGGCTGGAGGTCGTCACCATCGCATGATCTGCGAAGCCGCCGGCCACAGCCATGGATGCCAGCCCGATGCCCTCTCCCATGGTGGAACATGCGCCGTAAAGCCCGAACATCGGAAGTTCCAGATCGACGCTTCCAAAGGAGGTGGCGATGATCTGTGCTAAAAGGTCACCGCCGAACAGATACCGGATGTCCTCTTTCTTTAAGCCGCTCTTTTCCAGCGCAAGCTTCGACGTCTGGCTCTGAAGCTCGCTCTCCGCCTCCTCCCAGGTCTTTTTCCCGAACATGGGATCGCCGGAAAGAATCTTGTCAAAATACGGCCCGAGAGGGCCCTCGCCTTCCTTTTTTCCGACGATGGATGCCGCCGCTGTGAGAAGAGGCGGATTTTCAAACACAATGCTTGCTTTTCCTGCCTGCATGTTTCCTGCTCCTTCCTGCCTTTCATCTTCGTTCCTTTATTCTTCCTGTACTATCTCCAGCTTTCGGGATTTTATGCTTATCCGTATGAAAAAAGAGGGTGCAGCAAACTGCCGTACCCTCCTGTCTGGTTCCGTTTTTCCTGTTGTCCCGCCTAAAACTCCAGCGGCTCAGCGTCCTCCATAACGTCTAAAAATTCCTGCATCTCTTTCTCAAACTCTTTGATGGCCTTTTTGATCCGCTTTCCTGCTTTTTTGTCACCTGTCGCCGTATAGAGCGTGTCTGCCGCCAAAAACAGGATTTCATTTTCCGCCGTGCACGTTTCATGTTCCTTCAAATGGCGTTCCGCAAGCCCTGCGGCAGTCTCAAAATCTCCGCGGTCGATGCAGACGAGGATAAGCGCCGCCTGGGCCATGACATCCCCGGAGTCTTCCTGGTACCACTTTTCACAGAATTCTTTCGCCTTTTCCAGTTCCTTCCCGTTCCGCAGCGCCCAGGCAATCTGAAGCCGGTATTCGGACGGCGAAACCTCTTTCCACTGGAACAGCCCGAGCAGGGTCTCACACACGGAAATCAGCTTTTCCAGGTATCCGCGGGTTCCCAGCTCGTCCATATAGTCTTCCAGCCAGCCTTCCACATCATAATCGTAATCCGTGCTCTCATCCAGCTCGTAAAGCTCTTTCGCATATTCCGGGTCTTCCTCGCGCTCCTGCTTTATGATGTCCAAAAGCACCTCAAAGGTTTCATTCCACAGCTCTATGTCCCCGCTCTTTGTAATCATATCGGTATAGCAGTCGGAAGTTCTTTTTTCAAACTGGTTCCATCGTTTTTCCATCTGTCTTCTTCCTTTCCGAATTTCTCCCTGTGTTTCCGGCTGCTGCCGGGATGTATTTTCACCATTATAATATAATGCGGGGCATGTGTCAAATTTTGGCAGGGGCGGCGAGGCCTTTGCGGTACTGGTTCGGTGTGAGGCCAGTCTGCCTGCGGAAGCACACGGTAAAATAGCTCTGAGAGGAAAAGCCGGTCTGCGCCGCGATTTCGGCAGCGGAAAACTCCGTGCTGCCAAGGAGTTCCATGCTCCTTTCAATGCGGTACTCCATCAGATACCCGAACATGGTCTTCCCTGTCATCCTCTTAAAAAAGCGGGCACATTCCTCCGGACAGAGAAACACCTGCTCTGCCGCCTCCCGGAGCGATACCTTTTCACTGTAATGGCAGTTCAAATATGCAAGAAGCATCTGGAGCCGCTCGTTCGACCTGGCGTTCCCCCGGGACGTTTCCCCGCGAAAACAGCATAGAACTGCCGGCCAGGCCATGAGAAGCTCGCCCCATAAAAGTTGTTCCCAGCCGGGCCGTTCCCGTTCCATGGACAGACTCACAATCCGGTGCACGGCTCTCATAAGCCTGGCCCCGTCGGGATGGCTGCCGTCAAACAGAAAGCACGGAGCACTCTCTTCTTCCTCAAAAGGCGCCAGCATCCGCGCCCACAGTTCTTCACATGCCGCGGGGCAGAGAAGCTCCGGCGAAACGTCGACACAGTAATAGGCCGATGATGGCTGGCGCGGCTCGGCCATATGTGCCAGCCGGCGGTTGATAAAAATCCCCGTTCCGGCAGGGACATTCCATCCCCTCCCGGCAGCCGAAAACAGCACTTCTCCTTTTGTCACACAGCATAGCTGGAAATCATCATGCCAGTGCCAGTTGACCCGTTGATAATCCCGCCTGGAAAAATCCGTCTGGTAGACGGAAACGGGAAATCCCGGCAGAATCCTCTGAAGCTCCTCTTCGCTGTCTTTTCCTACTTTCAAGCTGTTTATAATCATAACTCCTCAATATAATGATAATTTTAGGCGTTTTTTTGATAGACTGTCTTTATTAAACCTCTATATAATAAAAAAGTCAATACATTCAGCAAAATAGAAGGGAACCATCGACATGGAAAAACATTTAAGCAGACACACGTACGGCGTCCTCTGCTGTATAGCCGGTGCCGTCAGCTGGGGTATCTCCGGCGCCATCAGTGAAGCATTCTTTCAAAGATACACAGCAGACCCGGTCTGGGTGACAGCCGTCCGCATGACCGCGGCAGGGATTTTTCTCATGGTCTGGGTCACCGCCAAAAAGCAACTTTGCTTCGGCGACCTCATGAAAGATAAAAAATCACTGTTCCAAATCGCCGCTTTCTCCCTGGCAGGCCTTATGCTCTGCCAGCTTGCATATCTCAATGCAATCCGCTGGACAAATTCCGGCACGGCAACGGTGCTCCAGAACCTGTCCATCGTGTTCGTCGCAGTCTTTCTCTGCATTACTTCGAAGAAGCTGCCGGAAAAACCGATCCTTATTGGCATCGCACTGGCGCTTTTCGGCGTCTGGCTGATTTCCACAGGCGGAACCCCGGGCAGCATGGAACTGACCCCCAAAGGGCTTTTCTGGGGTCTGGCCGCGGGCCTCGGCGCCGCCAGCTACTCCCTTCTCTCCAGGCGGCCGGTGGAGCGTTGGGGAAGCCTCCCCGTTACGGGCATGGGCATGCTGATCGGCGGCCTTGTCCTCTCCGCGGCCGTCAGGGCATGGGAAATTCCGGCCGGACTGGATCTCTATGCACTGGTACTTTTATCAGCCATTGTCCTTCTGGGCACCGTCGGGGCATTTTCCCTGTTTCTCCAGGGCATCCGCATGGCCGGCCCGATGAAGGCCTCCCTGCTCTCCTGCCTGGAACCTCTGACAGCCGCTTTCCTTTCCGCCTTCTGGCTGCATTCCAGCTTTTCTGCGGCAGAGCTCGTTGGCTTTGCATGCATTTTGGCAACAGTTTTTCTGATACGGGAGTGATGCGGGGTTTGTGCAGTAAAAAACAACGGGAGGGCTGCCCGCATAAGGCTGTCCTCCCGCTGCCGGATCTGCCTGCGGCCAGAAAGCCTCTCCCCGCTTTCTACACGCCGCAAGCTTCTCCTTACTTCTCTCCTATCTGACTCTTCCACTTTATTCCGTCTTCATTATACTTGATTTTTTCCTGTTAGAATGGCTGGTCCGCGAATCATGGGGGATTTGTCCGTGAAAAACAGCCGGACTTGACGCACTTTCCTGTCGGAATACGTCTATCTTGGCACATACTCCAATCTCGTATAAGAACCGTCTGCATTTTTGCTGTAAGCAGTAAACCGCAGGCTCTCGATCCCCTCTTCCGAATATCCATAGCTGATATGTTCCGACATCCCATATTCTCCGTCTTCAAAGTCGATGAAAAACCATTCTGCGAGAAACTTCTCACTGCTGCCGCCGCTCCGGTCAGTAAAAACAATCATCCCGTCCGGATCCGGATACACGGTCTGCCGTGACTGCTCAACCGGGACGCACAGCTCATCAATATTGTCCCGATTCACCGATGCTGCAAATTCGTAAGCTTCCAGAATGCTCTCTCTGTCCTTCTGAGGCAGGGACGCCAGCCATTCTTCATCAAGCCCATACTCCGCATGAGCGTCATGCACATCCTTCGTCTCCTGATTTTGGATTTTTTCCAAGTATTCCTCTGCGGCTTCCTCGGATGCTTTGCTTTCATCGAATGGCAGTGTAAACAAGGCATTAAAGCCCTCGTATTCCTCATTTCGTGATATTGCACCGGAACTTTCGTCAAACAAATACGCAGCCTTCATGCTGCCGGCTGTTTCTGTTGCACAAAGATACACTGTGCGGCTGGCAAAGCTCTCCAGATTGTCGCATTCTGCTAACCAGTATAATACGCCGTCTTCCACAAAGCATGCGGCATTTCCATGGAAGGAATGGATGTTATAGCTCCATGGTTCATATCCTTCTATGAGCGGCGACACAAAAAATTGATCCAGATACCCCTTTTGATATCCATTTTCATCTTTTTCCGTCATTCCGCTCCCATCAGACTTTGTTATCGCCAGCGCAGCATACGTTCGGTCATCAAGGCGCTCCTCCTTTATCATGGATTCCAGTTCAGACAAATCCTTCCCGGACACTATGCCCAACAGCGTAAACGTATAGTCTCCAATCCTCTGCGTTTCATTGATTTCGGCTGTCATGTTCTCCCGGAATGCTTTTGAAAGCTTTTTATCTCCTATCCTTTCTGCGACATGCGCCGCATGAAAATATTTTGCTGCCGCCACGACTCCAATCGAACTGAGCATCACAAAACATATCGCCAGGGCCGCAGCCGCCGGATTCTTGATCCGCCTTCTCTTCGCATAATTCCCCTCTCCAATTTTGTCAATAATCTTTTGATTCAGCCAAACGTCTGCCTCCCATGAAGGTTTCATCGCGTTTTTTATTTTGGTGTCAAAATCATGATTCATAATACTTCCTCCAGCTCTTTATATAAGCGTTTTCTTGCCTGAAACAGCCTGCTTTTGACTGTCCCTTTCGGTATATGAAGGATATCGGCAATCTCCTCGACGCTTCTCTCCTCCATATAATATAAAAGTGCTGTGATTTTCAATTTTTCAGGCAGTTTTCTCACGGCATTTTGGATTCTGGCATTCGTATCGTTTTGCATGGCTATCGCTTCCGCCGAATTTTCATGTCTCATTTGAAAATCGTTCTCATTTATGCAGGAAACATCTTCTCTGCAAAAAAGCCTGCCTGCATTTAAGTCCTTGCGCCGCTTGTTTTTCCACAATTTGCAGGCAATGCTTAAAAGAAAGCTTTTCGGATTCCGGTCAAGCGTTATCCCCCGTTCCATCGCCTTTACAAACGTATCCTGGTAAAGGTCGTCTGCCTCCGTTCTGTTTGCCGTTAAATAACAGCAAAAGGAATATACATCTTTTCCGTATCGTGCGATACATTTTTCTATTTCCGACTTTTTCATCACTGCTCCTTTTTTCTGCTGCTTTTATAAGGATTGCAATCTTTATATGATATAGTTGTTTTTAGGGGATTGTTTGGTTCATTTTATTTGCGGGAGATTTATAAAAGAAACCGATAATCGCTGGAGTGCGGTCATCGGTTTCTTTATCTGGGCTCGTTTATATGCAATTTTGATTGTTTTGGAACATTGGATGATATTTTAATTGTTTCTTCTTTCCTGGCAGAGAGGCATATTTGTGGTGGTTGGGTGTGGGTTTATTTTTGGGTTAATAAGACAACCGTCTCGACATGCCCAGTCCCCGGAAACATATCCACCAAACAAATCTTCTCAACAACATACCCCCCATCCATCAGCACCGCCAAATCTCTCACCAGACTCGTCGGCTTGCAGGACACATACACAATCCGTTCCACGCCATAATCCATAATCTTCGGCAGCGCCTTCGGGTGGATCCCATCCCGCGGCGGGTCGAGAACAATCAAGTCCGGCCGTTCCTCAAGCGTATCCAGCACCTTTAACACATCCCCGGCGATAAAATCGCAGTTGGAAAGCCCGTTGAGCGCCGCATTCTCCTTTGCCGCCTCGACGGCCTCCTCCACGATTTCCACGCCTGTCACATGCTCGGCCACCGGCGCTAGAATCTGGGCGATGGTACCGGTACCGCTGTACAGATCAAACACCCTCTGTCCGCTCGTATCACCGATATACTCCCGCGCCGTCGAATATAAGACCTCAGCCCCCAGAGAATTGGTCTGGAAAAAGGAGAACGGCGTAATCTTAAACTTTAATCCCAAAAGCTCCTCATAGAAAAAGTCCTGCCCGTACAGAGTTTCCGTCCCGTCATTCTTCACCACATCGGCCAGGCTGTCGTTTTTCGTATGAAGGATACCGGCAAACGTCCCGTCCAACGGAAGCTCCAGAAGCCGCTTTTTCCACTCTTCCAAAAGCTCCGCCTCGTTCCATCCAAGTGCGCTGATTCCCTCCGTCTGCGTCGTCGTCACAAGATCCACAAGGATCTCTCCGGTCTTCACGCCGCGGCGCACAAGCAGATGCCGCAGGTATCCCACATGCGAAAGCTTCTTATAGAATCCCGTCCCATGCTCCCGGAACAAAGAAAGCGTCTCCGACAGAATCCGGCAGCAGTCCGGATGCACCAGACAGCACTTGTCCACGGTCACCACATCATAAAAGCTCCCCCTCTTATGCATTCCCAGCTCCAGAGGCCCGTCCTTTTGTGCATCACCGAAAGAAAACTCCATCTTATTCCGGTACCCTTCCGTGAGCGGGCTGCCCTTAATCCCCTCAAATTCATATCCCCCGCACACGCCGTCTAAAAGCGCGCGCACCTGGCTCTCCTTGAGCTTTAACTGCTCCTCATATGGAAGCGACTGATACGAACAGCCGCCGCAGACACCGGCATGGGGACAGCGCGGCTTTTCATACTCCGCTTCCGACCGCAAGACCACCGACAAAAGCCGTCCCTCATACTTTCCCTTTCTCTGCTTTGTCACGGCAAACTCCACGGTCTGTCCCGGCAGCACATGTTTTACCGTGACCTTTTCGCCGTCCACAAAAAGAATCCCCTTATTGGGGAAATCGACTCGTTCCACAATGCCTGTATAAATCTCGCCTTTCTTCATTTCCAGTCTCCTGTTCCCATTTTATCATCCAAACGCCCGGCACCGGCTGCCTGGCTCCTGCAATCCGTCCCATTACATGAAAACAGGGCTGTGCAAGCACTTTGCATCAGCCCCTCATGTCAGATTTTATGCTTCCGGTTTCTCTTCCTTCTCCTCTGCTTTCGCCGGCTTCTCCTCCTCATCCTCGAAGAAGTCATCGTCGAAATCATCGTCAAAGTCATCCTCAAAATCTTCCAGGTAATCCGGCGTAAAGAAACGGTACACGCCGTAAGCGATTGCTGCCACTGCCGCTACCGCGCCAATGATGGCCAACACCCAGAGGATGCAGTTTTTCTTTTTCTCCTCTTCCTCTTTCCTGTGGAGCAGTTCATTCAGTCTGGAAGCGTTTACCAACTCCTCCATCTTGCTCAGAGCATCCTTACTCATCAAATCGAACTTATTCATGCCTGCACATCCTTTCTGTTTTCTTACAAACAAAAATTCTTTTTAACAGTATAACATCATTCTGCGAATTTTACTATCCTAAATTTAAAAATTTCACAGCTTTTTCAGCTTCGCAAACGACGCAAACATCCTTTTTACGCCAAAACGGTCAAATTCCACGGCCACCTCAAAGTCTTTGCCGCCGTCACTAATCTCCTTCACAGTGCCCTCTCCGAACCGCGCATGCAGCACGCGGTCCCCGACGCCGTACTCCGGAGTCTCCTTCGTCACGGAAAACGTCTTTCCGAAAGCCGGCTTCCCCGGCGTTTTAAGCGCGTTCGACAAATAAGCGCTCTTTCCTGCCTGCGGCCGGCTTCCGTAGCTTTCCGGCCTGGAACCGAACATGCTGATGCCGGAAGAACGCTCCTCATGGCTTTCGGAGGATTTCCCATAGGCATTCCCCCAGGGCAGGGCACTGTCATCAAAGTCCTGCTTTTCTCTCCTTGCCGGCCGGAAAACAGAATCCTCCTGCATCTCCTCATCCATAAGCTCCTCGGGAATCTCCTTAAGGAACCGGCTCGGGATCGAAAACCGCGTCTCCCCCTTCACCATCCGCTGCCTGGCCGCCGTGAGCATTAACTCCTCCCTGGCCCTTGTGATGCCCACATAACAGAGGCGCCGTTCCTCTTCCAGCGCTTCGGGATCGTCAGACATCGCCATGGCGCTCGGGAACAGCCCGTCCTCCATGCCGCTCAAATAGACATAAGGAAACTCCAGTCCCTTGGCCGAGTGAAGCGTCATGAGCACCACACGGTCCTCCGACTCATCCAGGCTGTCCACATCGGCCACCAGAGCCACTTCTTCCAGAAAGCCGTCTAACGTCGGATCCTCGGCCGTCTCCCAGTAAGCTGCTGCCTTGTTTACCAGCTCCTCAATATTCTCAAGCCTCGTCTCGGCCTCCACCTCGCCTTCCTCTTTCAGTTCCTCGGCATACCCGGTGGATTCCAACAGCTCCTCGATCACCGTCCGGATGTCCGCGCCGTCCCGGACCGCATGCCTGAAATGCAGAATCTGATCCACAAACTTCGTGATCTTTCCGGCCGCCTTCCCAACGCCCGGCACAGCCTCGACCCGGACAAGGGCATCAAAAAAGCTCATGTCCCGCTCAGCTGAAAACATGGCGACGCGCCCAACCGTGGCAGCGCCGATGCCGCGCTTCGGCACATTGATGATCCGCTGGACTGCCAGGTCATCCCGTCCGTTGGCGATGGTCTTTAAATAGGCCAGAATGTCCTTGATCTCGCGCCTCTGATAGAAATTTACGCCGCCCACCAGCCGGTAGGGGATCCCGTAAAACACCAGCTTTTCCTCCAGAAGCCGCGACTGGGCATTTGTCCTGTAAAGAACGGCATCATTCTTCCATGGTTTCCCACGCTTCATCATGTCGCGCACGATGCCCTCGGCCTCATCGTAGGCCGTATCAAAAATCTTCACACGGATTTTTTCTCCCTCGTCATTGTCCGTCCAGAGGGTCTTTTCCTTCCTGCCCATGTTATTTTTAATCACATCGTTGGCCGCTGCGAGAATCCGCTTCGTCGAGCGGTAGTTCTGTTCCAGCTTCACCACATGTGCCCCGGGAAACGTCTCCTCGAAGCTTAAAATATTCCGGATATTGGCGCCGCGGAACCGGTAAATGGACTGGTCGTCATCGCCGACAACACAAAGGTTTTTATACTTTGCCGCAAGAAGGCTTACCAGACGGAACTGGGCCGTATTGGTATCCTGGTACTCGTCCACCATGATATAGCGGAACCTGTCCTGATAATACTCAAGCACCTCTTTCTTCGCCTCAAAAAGCTCCACGGTCTTCATGAGAAGGTCATCAAAATCCAGGGCATTGTTCTTCTTAAGCTGCTTCTGGTACTCCGCGTAAAGCTCGCCGATCTTCTGGAGCCGCATGTTCCCCTCAGCCCTGGCACTCAAAAGGAATTCCTCCGGGCCGATCAGCTCATTCTTCGCCGACGAAATAATGCCGAGCAGGTTCCTGTCCTTAAACTGCTTGGGATCCAGGCTCGCCGCCTTCACGATCTGCTTCATGAGCGTCCGCTGGTCGTCGGTATCATAGATGGTAAAATTCGTGCCGTATCCCAGGTTCTCAATGAACCGGCGCAAAATCCGCACGCAGAGGGAATGGAACGTGCTGACCCAGACGCTGGAAGCACCGTGCTCCACCAGCCCGTCCACACGCTCCCGCATTTCCCCTGCCGCCTTATTCGTAAACGTAATCGCCAGGATGTTCCACGGCGCCACGCCCTTTTCTTCAATCAGATAGGCAACCCGGTACGTCAGCACTCTTGTCTTTCCCGAGCCGGCCCCCGCCAGCACGAGAAGCGGCCCCTCCGTATGGAAAACAGCCTCTCTCTGCTTTGGATTCAATGTATCGTAGTTTGTCATTTCTTTCCCCTTTCCGGGTCATCATACCATGTCCGCTGCACAGCCATGGTGCCTCCGGCGGATTTTAGCGCCCGGCTTTCTGCGGTAAACGCAGAAACCGGCATGCGCAGGTAAAATGCCCGCTGTGCGGTCATCATACCATATTTTCACGTCCCTGTCACTGTCGGATGGAAAAATCTTTTTCTGCTTCCGATTTTCGTCTCTTTTGCCTCTTGTCATCTGGTTTTTATTACTATATAATAGAGCATGAAAGGAGCCATCATGTCATGAAAACCAACGAAGAAAAGCTGCAAATGCTGTTAGACCGCCTTGACGGGCTCAGCCATATAAAGCTCGGCGAAATCCCCAAGATCGACTTATACATGGATCAGGTGACAACCTTTATGGAAGACCATTTAAAAGACATGAAGCGGTATCCGGAGGACAAAATCCTGACAAAGACCATGATTAACAATTATGCCAAAAACAATCTTCTCCCGTCGCCTGTGAAGAAGAAATACACCCAGGAGCACCTGCTGCTCCTGATCTTTATCTACTATTTTAAAAATGTTTTAACCTTCAACGACATCGAAGCCGTCCTCTCCAATGTGACTGAGAACCACTTCGGCGAAACTGCACTGCCGCTCTCTGAGATCTATGACGAGGTCTTTTCCATGGCCCACGATCAGAAGCAGCGGCTGAAAGACGATGTGACGGCGAAATTCGAGGAGGCGCAAAAAAGCTTTTCAGGCGTGGAGCAGCCGGAACGGGATTCCCTCCAGCTCTTTGCCTTTATCTGCGAGCTGGCCTTCGACGTCTTCCTGAAAAAGCAGATGATCGAGGCCCTGACCGACGAGATCCGAAAGGAAACCCCGCCGAAAAAGAAAAAATAAAAACGATCCTGAAAGGAGGATTGATGCGTATCAACCCGTTTGCATTCCGTAAGCTCTCCTATGGAGTTTACATCATATCCACTCTGGACGGAGAACGCCCCACCGGCTGTACGGCCAACAGCGCCATGCAGATTACTTCGGAGCCGGCTTCCGTGGCAGTCAGCATCAACCATGACAACTTCACAAATTCCTGTATCCAGAAAACAGGAAAATTTGCCGTCTCCATCCTCTCAGAGGAGTCGGATCCAAAGCTCATCGGAACCTTCGGCTTCCAGTCCGGAAAGGACAACGACAAGTTCGCATCTGTGGAATACGAGACAAAAGAAGGCCTTCCCATCGTAAAAGATGCCTGCGCCTACATGGTCTGCGAGGTCATTGACAAGATGGAAACCGAGACCCACACCGTATTCTTAGGGCGCGTGCTGGATGCCGACCTTTTAAAAGACGGCGAAGCCATGACATATGCCTACTACCACAACGTCATCAAGGGAAAGAGCCCGAAAAATGCCCCCACCTATATTAAGGAGGAGGCAGAAGAAAAACCGGCGGCTGCCAAATACGTCTGCGGTATCTGCGGCTATGTCTACGATGGCGAAACGCCGTTCGAGGAGCTGCCCGACGATTATCACTGTCCCGTCTGCGGCCAGCCGAAATCGGTATTTAAAAAGGTGGAATAACTTAAGAAAGGGATCTCCGGCGCATGATTTTTTGCCCCGGAAATCCCTTTTTTCCACACTCTTATTCCCCGCTCTTCTTCTCCTCAATCCGCTTAAACACCATGTCATAACCGTCATTCCCATAATTCAGCGACCGGTTCACACGGCTTATGGTTGCAGTGGAAGCGCCCGTGGTCTCGGCAATGTCGAGATACGTTTTCTTTTCCCGAAGCATCTTTGCGACCTCATACCTCTGGGACAGCGACAGCAGTTCATTCACCGTACAGACATCCTCAAAAAACGCATAGCACTCTTCCGGCGACTGCAACGTCAGGATCGCCTCAAAAAGATGATCCACAGCTTCTGTCTTAATTTTCTTGTTCATTTTGCAATTCCCCTTCTCGCGTAAAATTTATGAATATAACATCTTCCAGTTTTTGCCTTTCGCATTCACATTTTAACACATTAAAGTTATTACGTCCAGCATTTCCGCGAAATCGTTATAAATTTGTGTAACAGTTCAGCCATGCCATTCATAATTTGACGGATTCCATTATATTTAATAGAAGAAAAATGGTATTGGCCGTCAAATTATTCATGTCGGGCGTTCACCGTATAGAACCATCTGGCAAAATACTGCTTAGTGAGCAAGCTCCCACACAGCATTTTGCCAGATGGTTCTGCATGGCTGAACTATTACAAATTCACCATAAATTTTTCCACCACCAGCGCAACGCCGTCGTCATTGTTGGAGGCAGTAATAAAATCTGCCGCCTTCCTGACCGGAAAAACCGCATTCTTCATGGCAACGCCGAGGCCGGCAAAGCGGATCATGGAAAGGTCATTATAGCCGTCGCCGCAGGCGATCATCTCCTCTTTCGTCATCCCAAGCCGTTCGAGAAGCCTTGCAAGGCTCTGGGCCTTGTCGATGCCCCGCGGAAGAATTTCCAGGAAAAACGGCTCCGACCGGTAAACGCTGAAATTTTTGCCCAGTGCCGCCTTCACCTTCGGCTCCACGGTCGCCAGGTAGTCCCCGTCGTCAGCCAGCAAAAACTTCGGCACCTGGAAATCCACATAGGATGCCATGTCCTCCTTTTCCACCAGTTCCATATGGTTAATCGAACTTTCCAGCTTCACATAAGGGCATTCCCGGTTGTTTGTCACCAGGTGATCTCCCTCATATGTCAGATAATCCACACGGCTGTCCTCAGCCAGCCAGATGATGTTCCTGTTTGCTTCGATGGGAATCTGTCTGGAAAACACCAGCTCCCCGGTGGCACAGTTTATGATATTTCCGCCGTTAAAAGAAAGGATGTAGCCGCCGTATTTTTCAAGCGAAAGCTCCCTCGCAAGCGGCATGACGCCCATCGTCGGCCGCCCCGAAGCCAAAACGACAATCTTTCCGCGCTCCTGGGCTTCCATAAGCGCTGCCTTCGTCCGCGGCGTGATCTTCTTCTCCCTGTTCGTCAGCGTCCCGTCCAGATCCAGGACGATGATCCCGTAGTTCTTCTTTTCCATTTCCTTCCCTGCATCCTTTCTTCCCGGCCAAACTCGAGCCGGTACTTATCATTTTAAATGCAAACAGGCCGTCTGGCAACTGTTTTTCACGGAAAAAACGGCAGGCCCCAATCGGCCCGCCGTCAGTCACAATATCCTTAATCGTAAATGCTCTCCTTTTCCCAATCTGTCACAGCGCCCGCAGAGGCGTCGATCTCAAACTCATACTTGTCTGTTCCATGAAGGAATTCCCCCTCGTAAGTGAGGCGGCCGTCGTCATAATCCTGCTCGAACTCCACAAAGGTCACATCGGAAACCTTAAGCCCTGCCTGGGCGACAGCGATTTTCTTTGCCTCCTCGGCGCTTACCGGGCTCCCTCCCGCCTTCGTCTCCTTTACGGCCTTCACTTCAAAATCATAGCTTACGATCTCCCCGCTCTCCGTGTCGATCTCATAATCATACTCCCGGAAATCTTCCGTGAAAAACTCGATCTCATAAACCTGGCGGCCATCGTCGTAATCCGTCTCTGTCTTTAAAAATACGGCCTGATCCTCGGAAACGCCGGCATGTGCCAGAGCCGTCTTTTTCGCATCCTCAAGCTTCACCTGTCCGGGATTTTCCTGTGCTTTTAATGTCCCGTTGTGGTAGCGTCCCTCTTCCCTGGCCTTATCTGCCTGGTAATACTCTGCGTCGTAATCATAAGAAAGGATGTTTCCCGTCGACACCTCAATTTCGTAGTCATATTCCATATAATCCGTCGTATAGAACTCCACGTCATAGACCTGGCGCCCTTTTTCATACTCCAGTTCCGTCCGGCTAAAGGCAATGTGATCTGAGGACACGCCGGCATGTTCCATGGCTATCTCCTTCGCCCTGGCTTCACTTACTTCGGCTCCCATCGCATGAAATGCAGTCGGGACAAGGATTGCTCCCATTACAAACGCAGCAGTCAGAACTCGAAACATCTTTTTCATCGTATCGTCTCCTCCTTGGAAAATTTATTTTTCATGGATTTTGTTTCTTTGTTTATGCCCTTATGATACCGGAGAAAAATTAAAAGAACATTAAAACAAAAATTATTTTTTCTCATCATGGAAACGGCCAAAGAAATGTGGTAAACTTTAAGCGTTCACAAAAAACCGGGAAGAAGGCAAACGCACATGGACAAAAAGAACCTGTTCACCATCGGCGAGCTGGCAGATTATCAGAATATCTCCAAGCAGACTTTGATCTTTTACGATAAGACCGGCCTTTTTAAACCAGCCTGCGTGGATCCCAGAAACGGCTACCGCTATTACAGCGCCGGCCAGCTCGACGACCTGGATACGATTTTAATCATGAAAAAGATCGGGTTTTCCCTGGAAGAAATCCGGGAATACATGGAAAGCTCGAATCTTGAGACCAGCATCGCTGTCTTAAAAAAACAGATGTCTGCCATCGAAGGAAAACTGAAAGAGCTGACGCTCATAAAAAGCCGCCTGAAGCACCGCTGCGACAAGATGGAAGAAGCCGCAAAGCCGGAAAACCGGGAGTTTTCCGTGGAAAGGGCGGAAACTCAGTACATTTTCTGCCGGGACGTGATGCCGCCCTATTCCCTGACGGAAGTGAGCCTCGCAACGAAACAGTGCTACGCCCAGGCCTTCCGGGAAAACCTGCCGGTCTTTCTCCAGTCCGGCGTCATCGTGCCCCTGGACAAAATCAGGGCCGGGCGCTTCACCGAGGCCTCCACGGCCTTCCTTCCCATTGAAAGCTCCCAGGAAACCGGAGCCATCAAAAAACTGCCGGCCGGCACCTGCGTGACCATCCACCATTTCGGCTCCTATGAGTCCATCGGCCTTTCCTACCAAAAGCTTTTGGACTACTGCGCCGCCCATGCCCTGACTTTATGCTCCGATTCCTATGAGTTCTGCCTCCATGACTACATTACCGCCAGGGACAAAAACGAATACATCACGAAAATCCTGTTCTACATTCAGGAAAACCCGCCTGCACCTTAATTCCTGTAATCACATTTTCTGCACTGGATCATCGTGTTTTCATAATCCTCCTTATGGAAGGCACCGGCCCAGCGGCAGATACTCTGGAGAATGGGGACGACGGATTTCCCGCGCTCCGTCAGGCTGTATTCCACCCGCGGCGGAATCTCGTCGTAGGATTTCCTCGCCACAATCTCATCGGAAATGAGCTGCTTTAAAGAGGCAGCCAGCACCGCGTCCGTAATATTCCCCATCTCTCTGCGAAGCTCGCTGTACCGCAGCGTCTCCTTTTCCGCCAGCACGCAGATAATGCGGGACGCCCACTTTCCGCCGAAAATCTCAAGCCCGTATTCCAGCGGGCAGCGGATATCCTTTTCTATTTTTCTCTGGTACATGAACCATTCCCCCTTTCTGTTTTCATTGTAACTGCCTGTCAGCAATTTTACAAGTTACTATGAAATTTCATATCAGCTCATAAATTTGCTTATATCTTCCTCTGCCGCAGTTTTTCTCCTATAATGAAGCCATCAAAAACGAAACGGAGGAAACAAAACATGAAACTAAATGAAAACGTGACAAAGCTCTTAAACGAACAGATCTGGTACCTGGCAACCTGCTCCGACGAGCCAAACGCCGTTCCCGTGGCCTTTAAGGCCGTGGCAGAAGACGGCACCCTCACCGTCGGCGACGTCTTCTTAGAGACCACGCTGAAAAACATCGAGGCCAACGGAAAAATTGCCGTCTCCGCCTGCGATCCCGCCTCCATGGAGGGCTACCAGATCAAAGGGACGGCCGTGTACACCACTGAAGGCCCCGTCGTCGACACCTACAAAAAGCTGGTATCCGACATGTTTAAAGGCGCCGCCACTGCCAAGGGCGCTCTTATTATCACCCCGGAAACGGTTATCGTGACGACACCCGGCGCTGACAACAAAAAGGTGTTGCTGTAAAAACAAAAAATCCCGTCTAACATACACAAAACCCCTGGCTTCCCAAAAGTGAACTGCTTCCCGTCAAGTAGACAATCAAAAAAATATAATTTTTTTCTGCCAG